>Ga0134123_10000350_pt1 | contig 31576 bp, 29 predicted proteins | sample KB303_FD_96460 | JGI IMG/M metagenome (GOLD analysis project Ga0134123, IMG submission 96460) | Terrestrial soil microbial communities without Nitrogen fertilizer from Kellogg Biological Station, Michigan, USA - KB3-0-3 | ecosystem: Environmental > Terrestrial > Soil > Unclassified ...
CCCACGCATCGTTCGGCAAGCGCAGCAAGGTGCGGCTGTGGCAGATACTGCCGATCAAGCCCTTACTGTGAGCAGGAGAATCCATGCTCGAACAGAAGATCAACGAATTCTTCGGCGACGACGAGCCCAGCGGGTTCGGCACCGGCTGGTGGAGCGGCGTGCTTTCGGCTTTCTTCGGTGTGCTGGCGCTTGGCGCGGTGATCTGCCTGCACTTCCCGCAGTTGCTGTCGTCGCCCGAAATCCGACCCTACTACTCGATGAATGTTCTGCGGATCACGATCCAGGCCGTCATCGCGGCAGCGATCGTCTGCGGTGTCGTGTCCGCGATGCTGCGCAGAAAGAAGGTCCTGGCCTTCACCGGAATGCTGCTCGCGCTCGGTGCAACGCTGCTAGGCGGTGCCAGCGTCGAGATCAACGAACCGCTGCACGACGGCATGGCGATCGGCCTTGATTGGTTCCTGCTCGACCTGCTGTTGATGACGCTGATCTTCTCGCCGATCGAAGTGCTGTGGCCGGCTTATCCGCAGCAGAGCGTCTTCCGGCCCGAATGGTTGTTGGACGTAGGCTACTTCCTCTCCACTCATCTACCCCTGCGCATCACGACGTTCCTGATCCTGCTGCCCGCGACTCAGCTCGTACACGTGCTGGGGAATGAAAGCATGCAGCAAGCGATGGGCGTCCTGCCCTGGCTGGTGCAGTTTCTCCTGGCCGTACTGGTGGCGGATGTCGCCGAGTACTGGATCCACCGAGCGCTGCACGAAGTGCCGTGGCTGTGGCGCTTCCATGCGATCCACCATTCCTCGAAGGGGCTTGACTGGATCGCCGGCTCGCGCGCTCATCTCGTCGACGACCTGCTCATCCGCGGCTTGATGCTCATCCCGATGATGTTCCTGTTCTCGCAGAGCGTCATCACGGCGTATCTGTTGTTCGTCACGATCCACGCCACCTGGGCGCACACCAACTTCGGCCCGACCATCAAATGGCTCGAGCCGTATCTGGTGCAGCCGCGCTTCCACCACTGGCATCACACGTCGCAGAAGGAAGCGATCGACAAGAACTACTGCATCCACTTCCCGTGGGTCGACAAGCTCTTCGGGACCTACTACTTGCCGAAGGAAGGTTGGCCGCAGACCTATGGCTTGAACAACGAGCCGATCCCGGCGGGCTTCTGGGGCCAGTTTTTCTATCCGTTCACGCGCCGGAAGAAAGCTAGAAGCCCGGCGTAGTCAGAGGAATGTCCTTGGGCAACGTTGCGCCCTTGCTCGTCGCACTCACCAGTCCCAGCGCCTTCATGCCCTTGACCGCCATGAATCCCAGGTCGTACTCCCAATCTTCGTGACTCAAGCGCAGGAAGCCGGGGGAATGATGGTGATTGTTCTGCAGGCAAGCGCTGAACGTCGCAGTCACCGGTAGCCAGTCGCCGATGTTCATCGCGTTGTCGTGCTCGTCGTGGTAGCGCCGGTAGCCCCAGCGTCGGTCGTGGGTCCAGTAGTTCTGGATCATGTTGATCCACAGCGCCCAGACACGGAACCCGATCCAGATCGCCGCCGCGAAGCGCAGGTCACGCACGAGCAGCCACAACAAGCAGAAGTTGAACACCTGTGCGCCGACGCAGAACACCGGATGCGATACGACGCGGAACGTCCGCGACTTGAATATCGCGTCGCCGGCCATGTCTTCCTTGGCCGTGTAGGGCATCAGGCAGAGGTACAGCGTCCGCCAGAAACCATCAGCAGCGAGTTTGTTCGGATCGCCCGGATGATCGGAGAACTTGTGATGCAGCCGGTGCCGGTTGACCCAGCTGACCGGATTCACATAGACGCCAAAGGTGTTGTTCACGACCGTGATGGCTTTGACGAACCATTGCTTGTAGTCGAGCGCGCGATGCGCGATGCCCATGTGGATCACGCAGGACAGGTACACGCCACCGACGAACCAGCACACCACGAAGTAGGCTGCGCCGATCAACAAGCCGAGCCAGGGACCGATCGCCGGCGGTGCGAAATACATGCAGGCCAGCGCGTAGGCGAGCACGAGCGCCCAGCCCGTGATGTTGTAGATCCTCATGGAGTCCCCTCTTTGATGTTGTTAAAGGGCAGCGAGCCCAATGCTCACTCGATCAGTTTCCGCGTCTGGAATGACACGCCTTACGTCGGATACCCGGAACAGCGTCATCGCAATATTCCCCACCCAGTCTCTCGACCAGATCGCTCGCGTCTGCGCCGCCTGCCGCTTACCGACCGCTGCCGCGCATTTCCAGGGCGCGTCATGGATGCGCGTGCGCCCGACGCCTTGAATTTGTTGGAGGCGCGACGGTCCATCGAACACCCAACGCGTCCACCAGCTTCCGCACGGTTTCAAACCGCGGCTTGGCGCCCGGCGCAAGCGCTTTGTACAGGCTCTCGCGTCCCAATCCTGAATCCCTGGCGATCTTGGCGATTCCGCGCGCCTTGGCGACGTTCGAAACGGCCATCATGAAGGCTTCTGGATCCGGGTCTTCCAGCGCGGCGCCCAGATATTCCGCAATGACTGCCTCGTTATCGAGGTACTCCGCAGCATTGAACGGTGCGAATCTACTCTTTGCCATGAGCGCGCTCCTCATAGATTCCGCGCCATCTCGATCGCTTGTCGGATGTCGCGCTTCTGACTTCCTTTGTCGCCGCCAATCAGCAGCAGGTAGACGAGCTGTTCGCGGCGCGTGAAGTACAGACGATAGCCAGGCCCATAATGGATGCGCATCTCATGAACTCCTTCGGCGATAAAGTCGCAGTCGCCGAAGTTTCCACGGATGGCCGAATCGATCCGTTGGAGGATTCTCGCCCGGGCCTTCATATCCCTGAGATCCGTCATCCATCGATCGAATACCTCCGAACGTTCGAAGGTATTCATGGAGCGCCATCGTATCCGTTCGGATACATACGTGCAAGGATCATCGTCCAATCCTTCGGCCGCATCATTCGCGAGGACTGCTGCAGCGTTCGCCGCCCTCCGCGTAGATCACAGCGCTATCGCCCTCCTCTCTTCCAGTATGCTCCAACTGTATATTTGCCCAGCCTTCTCGCGACAGGCATTTCTGCACGTTCGCGTAGTTTCTTGCGAAGTGCCAAGCATCTGCTGAGGGAGATCGTCGGCCGGAGTCCATCAGAAGTCAGGCTAAAGCCTGACCCACAAGGAAAAGAGAATCGGGCTGAAGCCCGACCTACAGCGCCTTAATTGATCTGCCGCTGTCTTCCTTGCCAATAAGGCCCGCGCAGCTCTCGCCGCAGGATCTTGCCTGATGGGTTGCGCGGCAGGATCGGGATGAAGTCGACGCTCTTCGGCACCTTGTACGCGGCGATGCGCTCGCGCGCCCACGCGATGATCGAATCCGGGTTTGCCGCTGCGCCGGGCTTGAGCGCGACGATTGCCTTCACTTCCTCGCCCCAGCGCTCGCTCGGAATGCCGATCACCGCGACTTCCGAAACGTCGGGGTGACCGTAGATCGCGTTCTCCACTTCGGCGGGATAGATGTTCTCGCCGCCGGAGATGATCATGTCCTTCACGCGATCGTGGATGAACAGGTATCCATCCGCATCCATGTAGCCCGCGTCACCCGTACGCAGCCAACCGTCGGCGCCGATCGTGCGCGCAGTCTCCTGCGGCAACTTCCAGTAGCCCTGCATGTTCGTCATCGAGCGCACGGCTACTTCGCCAACAGTTCCAACCGGCAGCGGCTCGCCCGCCGCGTTGAGAATCGCGAGCTCAACTCCCGGCAGCGCCTTGCCCGCCGAAATCATGCGCGGATTGCCCGCGAGATCGTGATCCTCGGGACCGAGTGCCGTCACCGAGCCCGTCGTCTCCGTCATGCCGTAGAGCTGCACGAAGCCGCAGCCGAACACTTCCATGCATTCGCGCAGCAGCGCGAGCGGCATCGGCGATGCACCGTACATGATGTACTTCAACTGCGAGTAGTCGATCGAGCGCGCCTTCGGGTTGCGCACGACGACCTGCAGAGCTGCCGGCACCATGAACAACTTCGTGATCCGCCATTTCTCGATGAAATCCAGCACTTTCGTCGGATCGAACTCGCGCGCAATGACGTTCAGCGCGCCGTGCATCAGGCCGAGGATCGCCCAACCTGTGCCGCCGATGTGGAAACACGGCATCGCGAACAGGCTGACGTCGTCTGCGCTCCAGCGGCTCCACGTGTACGTCCTGGATGACTGCGGCATGCCGACGAGATTGCGATGCGTGAGGACTGCACCCTTCGGGTTGCCAGTCGTACCGGAGGTGTAGAGCTGCACGGCGGCGCTGTCGCGCTTGATCAACGTCTGCGGATCGCGCGTCGGCTGCGCATCGCGCCACTCGACATAGCTGCGACCCTTGAACGGCGCTTCCACGCCGATGATCTCGCCCACACGCAGCGGCTCGGCTAGGCCTTCGACGGCAGCGATGAACTCCGGCCCGACGAACAGCACCTTGGCTTCGCAATCGTTGATGATGTATGCGAATTCGCGCGGCGCGAGCCGCCAGTTGACCGGCGTCATCACCGCGCCCGCCTTCGCGGCGCCGAGCAACAGCTCCAGATAGAAATCGGAGTTCTTGCCGAGATGCGCGATGCGGTCGCCCGGCTTCACGCCGCTGGCGATCAGGCCGTTGGCGACCTGGCTGGCACGCTCGTCGAGCTGCTGGTAAGTGGTCGTGCGGCCCTCGAACGCAAGCGCGGGCCGTTGCGGCGTGAGCCGCGAATGAACGCGCGGAATGTCGCCGAGCGAATGAATGCCCTCGGGCGGTCCTTCCGCCGGAGCGCTTGCCTGGAGCGCCATCGCGATTCCCCTCGTGCGTCAGGCTTCGCGCCTGACTCTTGGTCTACATCGATTGTCGCAACTTCGGGCTCGCCACCGCCAGATCTCGTTCGAGCCGGATCGCATCCTCGACGCCGCTGTAGTAGCCGGCCGAGCGAGTCGTCTCGCGATAGCCGAGCCTTGCATAGAAGCGCCGCGCCTGCTGATTACTCGCGCGGACCTCGAGCTGCATCAGGAACAGCCCCGCGACCGACGCGCTCTCTTCCACCCAACTCACCAGTTGTTTGCCGAGTCCGCTGCGCTGATGGGCGGGACCGACTCCGAGCAGGGCCACGTGCACGGCTCGACTGCCGAATTGTGCCAGTACGAAGCCGGCTAGTTCACCGCCGTCCACGGCAATTACCGAGAGATGCTCGCGCGAGCGCATATGATTCGCGACGCGGCGCGGCGTCCAGCTCCACGGCAGGCCGGCCTCGATCAACGTGCGCGACAGGATGGCGATGCGTGGGGCATCGCCCAGGCGGGCCAGGCGTAGAGCGATCTGCGACATGTCGACTCCGGAGAGGCTCGATTCTAGCGCGTGCGGGTCGGAATTCAGTACCCTGACGGCCCCGTGAGCCAATCCCCGCATCCACTACGCAATGTATTCATGCTGGCCGCCGCCCAGATGCTGGGCTCGTCCGGCCTGACGGTCGTCGTGATTCTCGGCGGCATCGTTGCCGCGCAGATGGCGCCGCGCCCCTCGCTGGCAACAGTGCCCATATCGCTGGCAATCGTCGCGACGGCGCTGACCACGATCCCGGCTTCCCTGCTCATGCGCCGCATTGGCCGCCGTGCAGGCTTCATCCTCGGTGCGTCCATCGGGTGTGTCGGGGGCCTGGTGGCGGCCGCGGCGATCGTCCTCACGAACTTCGTCATGTTCTGTGCGGCCACGCTGCTCATGGGCAGCAGCATGGCCTTTACGCAGCAGTATCGATTCGCCGCGGCGGAAAGCGCGCCGCCTGAACGGCTCAGCCAGGCGGTCTCATACGTATTGGTGGGCAGTTTCGGTGCGGCGATCGTGAACCCGCAGCTCGCATTGGCCGCTCGCGGGCTGGTGCCGGGAGCGGAATACGCAGGGTCGTTCGTCGCCGTCAGTTTGTTGTATGCGGCGACCATCGCTGTGCTGTCCCGGCTCCACGTGCCGCCTCCGTCGGTGCCGCGTCCGAAGACCGCGAGCGAGGCGACGCGTACGCCCTTCGCGACGCCACAGTTCCGAATGGCCGTGTTCGCTGGTGCTTGCGCTTATGCCGTGATGAGTTTCGTCATGACCGCTGCGCCGATCAGCATGCACAACCTCGATCATCACGGCCTCGAGGCAACGACGTGGGTCGTGCAGAGTCACGTCCTCTCGATGTACCTGCCGTCGCTGTTCACCGGACATCTGATCGCGCGGTTTGGCGAGCGCACCGTGATGATGTGGGGTGGCGCGCTGCTCGCCTCATGTGCGGGAGTCAGTTTGTTCGGCCACCATCTCATGCATTACTGGCTGGGATTGGTGGCACTCGGTCTCGGCTGGAATCTGTTGTTCGTCGCCGGCACGACGTTGCTTGCTCGCAGCGTCGATCCGGCACACCGTCATCGTGCGCAGGCGCTCAACGATTTCACGGTCTTCGGCTCACAAGCGTGCGCGTCGCTGCTGGCCGGCCTCGGCGTGCAGCTGCTCGGCTGGCAGGCACTGAATCTCGCCACGTTGCCGCTGCTCGCGGCGATGATCTTCACGGCAAGCCGCTTGCGCCCTGCGGCGGCAGCCGTCGCACCTGTCTCCACCGTAGCTTCAGAGTCGCGCTTGTGAGCGACGCGTGGTTGCAGCAGATCCGCTCGCACATCGAGCGGCACATCGGCCGCACCGACTGTGCTCTCGCAGGCGACCCGGGCCAAGGCACCGCTGACGTGCTGCACGTGCAGCCTGTCCATTCACGTCCGTACCACACGCTGATCACGGCCGGGATGAGCAGCGTCGCCATGCACGTGCCGCCCGACGTGAGCGCGCCGCAGCGCCTCGAGCTGATGATGACGCTGCCCGAGGGCTGGAAACCGGCCGACGATTGGGCGCCGCGCCTACTGCAATCGCTCGGCAAGTTGCCTCGTGAGCGGGAAAGCTGGCTCGGATGGGGACACATCGTACCGAATGGCGATCCTCCGCAACCGCTGGCGCCGCACACCCAGCTGTGCGGCGTGATCATCGCGCCCTCGCTGCTCGTCCCCGTTGCGTTCTACGAGCTCGACATCGACGGCGAGCGCGTTGCGTTCTACAGCGTCATTCCGCTGTATCGCGAAGAATTGGAATTGCACGCGCGCACAGGCATGGCGGCGCTGCTGGAACGGCTGGTGCACAACGACATCAACGATGTCGTCTTTCTCAAGCGCAAGAACGTGGCGAGGAAGAAGCGGTTTGGCTTCTTTTAGTGAGTGGTCGCGGGCTCCTCGTGGCCCGGCGACTCGCCCTGCGGCGCAATCGCGGCATCTGGATTGAGCGTGCCCTTGGCTAGCTCGCTCAGCTCGCCGTCGACAGCTTTGTCGCGATCCGCAAGCTGCGCGAAATGCGCCGCTTCGGATACACGCCCGAGCGCCTTCGCGTACGAGGCGATCGCTCCATAGCCTGCGATCTTGTAGTGCATGATGCGCTGGACCGAGGCAGTGACTGCAGCGTCGCGCACGTTCGCCGCGGAGATGCGCCACATTTTTTCCGTCTCCGCGATCAATGCATGCATCGCGTCATCCATTTCGCCGCGCATCTCGGCACCGATGCGTGCCAGGAAGTTCTCCAGATCCCTGCGGCGCGCCTGCAATTCCGTTGCGTACTCCTGCAGGCGGAACGCGAGCTCGGGATGCGTCATCGTGCGCGCCAGGTCGTTGGCGAGTTGACCCAACTGCCCTTCGGCGCTGTGCAGCTCCTGCAACTCCGCCTCGTACATCCCTTCCAGGCTGTCGAGCCGCTCGCTGCCCTCCGTGAGATCGGCGAGCGCATCGTCAGAGCGGTTCTTCAGCGCGGCCTTCACGTGACAGTAGCCTGTCGCGCCGCGAGCCAGCATCGAAAGAGCCAACGCCCCGCGCGCTACGCGGCCGAATCCGCCGCCGCGCCGGGTCGTGAGCAGCATTCCGACTCCGCCGAGCAGCGATAGCCACCGTTCGGCGGTTCCGAGGTTTGGTTGGTGCGTCATGGGATTACAACCCTCGATGACGCGGGAGGTTCCGCTTTATTCGAGCCAGACCGCCTCGACGTTGTTGCCGTCCGGATCGAACAGGAACGCCGCGTAGTAATTCGGGCTGTAGTCGGTGCGCAGGCCGGGACGGCCGTTGTCGCGTCCACCCGCTTTCAGCCCTTCCGCATGAAATCGATCGACCTGCGCGCGACTGGTTGCCCGCAACGCCACATGCGTGCCGGCAGTCTGTTTACCCGGCGTCGCGTAAAGCCACAGCGCTGGTGCACCGCGTGGGCCGAGGCCTGCATAGGATTCGTCGTGCGAAGCCAGCTCATGACCGAGCGCACCCAACGCCGCGGTGTAGAAACGCACACTGGCGTCGAGCTCGCGCACCTTCAGACCGATGTGATCGTACATAAGGACCTCCAGAGAACTTGCGAGGTCGATGCTAGACAGCGCTGGCGAGGCGATCTTGGAGAATCTTGCGATCGTGCGGATCGCCGGTGCGCGCGGCCTGCCGGAAGCCGCGCGGCGAGACACCGGCCGCGCGATGGAAGGTGCGCACGAAGTTCGACAGGTCGGCAAAGCCGACATCGAGTGCGATATCGCTGACCGGCCGATCGTCAGCGGCAAGCGCGCGTGCGGCGCGGCGCAACCTCGCGCGCAGCAGGTACTGATGCGGCGTCACGCCGACGATGCGGGAAAACAGCCGCAGGAAATGAAACGGGCTCAATCCCGCCTGGCGCGCGGCGCGCTCGAGATCGACCGGCTCGTGAGCGTTCGCATCGAGCCACAACGCGGTTTCGACTGCACGCCGGCGATCGCGGGCCGTGGCGCGCCGCAGCTGTTGCGATCTGGCCCCGGCCAGCGTCGCGAGCCGCATCGCCAGCAGCATGCCGGCCTCGTCGAGCCCGACGTCGCTAGCTCCGCAAGCCGCAGCCTGCGCGAGCTCGCCGATGACCATGATCGGCGCGAGCGGCGGCAGCGCGCCGCGCTTCCAGACATCGCCGCCCGTACCCAGCGTGTCCACGACTTCGGGCGTAAGGTGGAACGACAGGCACTCGTCGCCGCACGCGTGATCGTGCGTACAGACGAACTCATCGCCGGGGGAGCCGAGCAGCACCGCCCCCGCAACCATCTCGAACTGCCGGCCGCGGACGCGATAGCCGAAAGTGCCGTGGCGGACATAGGACAGCGAGTAGCACTGATGCTGCTCCGGGAACGACGGGTCGCCCGGCCGGGCTTCGCACCGGTAGTCGATGACCGAAATCGGCCCGCTGTGCAGGGTGGTTGCCGTGAGCATTGCGGTCATGGTCGCCCAAGGCGCCCCGGACAACAAGAATTGCGTAGGATAGGGCCACAACGACAAAGGGGGACCGTATGAAGTTCCGCGTGGCGTCACTCTCCTTCTGCGCCCTGGCCGCTGCACTGCTGATCGCCGGCTGCGGCTCGGAGTCCAAACCTGCGCCGGCGGCTGCCGCAGTCACTCCGCCGCCGCCTGCCCCGCCCCCGACGACTCAGTACGACGCGGAAGCGTTCTTCGCCACGACGTCGTACGTCATGCCGGCAGGTTACGCGTGGTCTGCGGATGACAAGCAACTGCTCGTCACCTCGGACGAGACCGGCATCTTCAATCTGTACGCGCTGCCCGCGGCAGGTGCAGGTAAGCAGCCATTGACGTCGTCGACGACCGATTCGACGTACGCAGTCTCGTGGTTCCCTGCCGATGGGCGAGCACTGTTCACTGCGGATAGTGGCGGCAATGAGATCAATCATCTGTATGTGCGCGAGGCGGATGGCACGACGCGCGACCTGACGCCCGGCGAGAAGGTGAAAGCGCAGTTCCTCGGCTGGTCCGCCGACAAGCAGCATTTCTTCATCACGACCAACGAGCGCGACGCGCAGGCTTTCGACCTGTACCGCTACGCGGTGAAGGGCTACGCGCGCACGCTCGTCTTCAAGAACGATGCGGCCTGGCAGCTTGCCGAGGTTTCGCCGGACGATCGCTATCTCGCGCTCGTCAAGCCGCGCACCAGTGCCGACGCGGACGTCTATCTGCTCGACCTCTCCGTGAAGAAACACGCGCCGCAGCTGATCACGAAGCATGAGGGCAATGTCACGCACAGCGTGTACGCATTCACGCGCGACAGCAAACAGCTCGTGTATGCCACCGACGAGTTCGGCGAATTCACGCAAGCCTGGACTTACGAGATCTCGAGCGGCACGCGGACGCCGCTGCTGCGCGCGGACTGGGACATCTCGTTCGTCGCGTATTCCGACTCCGGTCGCTACCGCATCTGGGGCATCAACGAGGACGCGCGCACGGCCGTGCACATCCTCGACAACAGCAGTGGCAAGGAAGTCACGCTGCCGGACCTGCCGGCCGGCGATCTCGCGCAGGTTCGCTTCTCCCGCGACGAATCGCGGCTCGCGCTGCTGGTGAGCTCGGACACCTCGCCGAACGACGTGTACACGATCGACCTCGGCGCCGCCCGCAGCGCGCGTCTGACCAACGCGCTCAACCCGAAGATCAAGGAAGCGGATCTGGTCGAGACCAAGGTCGTGCGCTATCCGAGCTTCGACGGCCTGAAGATCCCGGCAATTCTCTACCAGCCGCAGAATGCTGCCGCGACTCACAAGGTGCCGGTGCTCGTGTGGGTGCACGGCGGACCGGGCGGCCAGAGCCGCCGCGGCTACTCGGCGACGATTCAGCATCTGGTGAATCACGGCTACGGCGTGCTCGCCGCCAACAACCGCGGCTCGAGCGGTTACGGCAAGACGTTCTTTCACCTGGACGACCGCAAGCACGGCGACGTGGATCTCAAGGACATCGTCGCGGCCAAGCAATATCTGGTCGGGCTCGACTGGGTCGATGGCGAGCGCGTCGGCATCATCGGCGGCTCGTACGGCGGTTACATGGTCGGCGCCGCGCTCGCGTTCGCGCCCGACACGTTCGACGTCGGCATCGACATCTTCGGCGTGATGAACTGGGTGCGCACGCTGACGAGCATCCCGCCCTGGTGGGCCTCGTTCAAGGAATCGCTGTACGACGAGATGGGCGATCCGGCGACCGACGGCGAACGGCATCGCGCGATCTCGCCGTTGTTCCACGCCAAGAACATCCGCGCGCCGCTCTTGGTCGTGCAGGGCGCGAACGACCCGCGCGTGCTGAAGGTGGAGAGCGACGAGATCGTCGAGGCCGTGCGCGCGAACGGTGTCGCTGCGGAGTACAAAGTGTTTCCGGACGAAGGTCACGGCTTCACCAAGCGCGCCAACAAGATCGATGCCTCCAACGCGTACGTGGTGTTCCTCGACAAATATCTGAAGGCAGGCGCCGAATGAGAACGTTGCTGGCAGCAGGACTGCTGCTGTTCTTCGCGCAGGCTCGCGCGGCCTGCGATGTGACCACTTGGCAGGCGCCGCGCGATGTGGACTGTGCGCGGTCGTGGATGGACGAGAACCTGCACGTCAACGATCTGCTGAGCATCGGCACGCACAACAGCTACAAGAGCGCGATTCCCGATGCAGAGATGGCGCAGCTGCGTGCACGTTCCAGCAAAGCCGGGATCGTTCTGGACTACTCGCATCGACCGCTGAATGAGGAGCTGGATGACGGAGCGCGCCAACTGGAGCTGGATGTGTACTACGACCCGCAAGGCGGACGCTTCGCCGATCCCGCCGGTCCGCGCGCGCTTGGCCAGCACATGGATGCAGCGATGGCTGCCGAGTTTGCGAAGCCCGGGTTCAAGGTGATGCACATCCCGGACTTCGACTTTCGCTCCACCTGCACGCTGTTCGTCACCTGCCTGCGAACGATCAAGACGTGGAGCGATGCGCATCCCGATCACATTCCGATCGTGATCCTGATCAACGCGAAGGACGATAACCCGCTCGGCTCGGGCGGCGCCGCGGTCCTGAAGTTCGATGCCGCCGCGTTCGATGCGCTCGACGCGGAAGTGTCCTCGGTGTTTTCGGACAAGCAACTCATCACGCCTGATCAAGTGCAAGGCAAGCACAAGACGCTGCGCGAGGCCGTGGTCGCCGGCGGCTGGCCGAAACTGCGCGACGCGCGGGGTCGCGTGTTTTTCGCGTTGGACGAAGCGCCGGCGAAAGTGGCGATCTATCGCGGCGAGCGGCGCTCGCTCGAAGGCCGTCGCATGTTCGTCAATACCGATGAGTCTTCGCCGGCCGCAGCGTACATCACGCTGAACGAGCCGCTGCAGGATGCGTCGCGCATTCGCGAAGCCGTCGAAACCGGATTCATCGTACGCACGCGCGCCGATGCGGACACGCTCGAAGCGCGTGAAGGGAAGACGGAGCGGCGCGAGACGGCCCTGAGATCAGGTGCGCAGTACGTCTCGACTGACTATATGAAACCCGACCCGCGCTTCGGCAAGTATTCAGTGAGCCTGCCCGACGGCGTTACGACCGTGTGCAACCCGGTTCGCGCGAAGCGGCGATGCGGCGGGCTCGCCGTTCGGTAGTTATTCGATCACTGTCGCGCTGGCCGGACGTGGGCACGTCGAGCGCAGCCCGTCCACGTGCTCGTGAAGATCGTCGGCTATCGGACCCCACATCGGATCGAGAATGAAATCGACACCTTCTCGTCGCGCCAGCTTCGCTGCCGGAACGAAATCGGAGTCGCCAGCCACGAGCACAATCTGATCTACCTGGCGTTTGTACGACACCGACGCGATGTCCAACCCTACGCGCATGTCGGTACCTTTCGCTTTACGTCGTAAGCGAAGTCGTCGTCGGTCAGCTGCGAGAAGTCAATCTGTTTGCGCAGCAAGGCTTGCAGTCGCTGCGGCTTCATCGCCATGCGCAATGGTCTTGCAGTCGGCCGAGGCGCAAGGCGACCTTCCTCAGACACTTCAGCTGTCGATGAAACTCGAGCCGGAACTGCGCGGTCGCCGTCCTTGCGAAGTCGACAGACCGATACGTAATAGGGTGATGCGCCCTCTTCAACAGCGGCGGGCAGTCATAGACGAAGATGCGATACAACTCTCTTCGCTCGGCATCGCGGCGTTGCTTGAGATGATCCAGCGCCATTTCGTGCAGCGTGCTAGCGACGAGCACGGCATCTCCGACGTTGCGGCCAGGATAGACACTCGGAAAGCGCTTTAGAAAGAACCCCGCGTCAACGAAGATTGCCGTCGGCATGCTCGCATCCCTGCGTAGCCAAAGAAATGCCCCTGGGCTCGGCACGCAGAAGATAACGAGCTGCGAACGTACTACCAGGGGCGAGATGACGTGAGTCTAGAATCCCTGTCGCATTTTGCAAGACCTCCATGGCCGCGAGCCTAGCGATTCATTGACATGTCGCTGGCGAATCGCGCGATCGTGCTGTCAATCTGATCGTAGACTTCCGCGAGCAGCTTCTGCGCGTGGCGCAGACACACGATCTCCGGATCGTACGAGCGCCGCGCGTCGTCCTCCGTTTCGTCGAGACTCTGCCACTGCTCCAGCGACCGCACTGCGCATTCGAGCACGCAGCGAGCATCGTTGAAGCGGCCCAGGATTTCCCGCAGCGCCGCCACTTCTTTCCCCGACGACGGCTCGTCCGATTGCCTGGCCATGGCAGATTTCCATATATCCTATTTCAGGATAATAGCAGATGTACAGGGATTGACCGGTGCAGATAAACCACCGATCCCCGCAAGATCGTCGCTGGTTGCCGGAATCGATTGTCAGAAAGGGGCGCTTCGCCCGTAGACTGTGCGAACTGGAGAGTTCGCCCATGCACGTTTGGTCACAAGCGTCGACGCTTGGCTGTTCGATGGTTTTGCACGCACTGCTCGTCGCTGTCTTGTTGCCGTTACCCCAGCTCGCTCTATCTCAAGCGCGGGTGACTGATCCCGAGGATGCGCACATCCATCGCGTTGAGGCCGGGCTGCTGCCAATCGCGGCAACGCGAGACAAGCTGGGCTCCCATGAGACCATTGGCGAGCGGCTTCGCGCATATGGAGTGGCCGGCTTGAGTGTCGCGGTGATCGACGAAGGCCGCATCGCCTGGGCCAAAGGGTACGGAGTCGCCGATACGACCACCGGACAGGCTGTAACGCCCGAGACACTCTTTCAGGCCGGTTCGATCAGCAAGCCAATCGCGGCGCTTGGCGCGCTCCTTCTCGTCGAGCGTGGCAAGCTCGACCTCGACGGCGACGTCAACCGCTACCTCAGGAAGTGGAAGATTCCGACGAATGCATTCACGGCCGCGCATCCGGTGACGCTACGAACACTGCTCGATCACAGCGCTGCGCTGACAGACTTAGCCTTCGAAAACTACGAGCCCGGGCGGCCTCTGCCCGCATTGTCCGACGTGCTACAGAGTCACTGGTCGGCGATTCGCGTCGAGTCCGAGCCCGGACGACAGTACAGCTACTCGGGAACCGGCTACGTAGTGTTGCAGCAGCTCATGATGGATACGAGCGGTCAGCCATTCGATACGTTCATGACCTCGCAAGTGCTGCGGCCCCTGGGCATGACTCGCAGCACATACGCCAATCCCATCCCGACTTCCTTGCAACAATCCGCGGCGATGGGTCACTACTCGGGCGGCGAGCGAATCCCAGGCGGCTATCGAGTCGGGCCCGAGTCAGCGGTGGGTGGACTCTGGACTACGCCGTCCGACATCGCGCGTTACATCATCGAGGTACAGGAATGGTATGCAGACTCGCGTCGCGGGCTGATCAGCCCCCGGATGACGCAACAGATGCTGTCGCCCCAGATTGGCTACGCCGGGCTTGGCGTGGTCTTGAGCGGCTCGGGCGAGGACCTGCGCTTCGGGCACGACGGGTTCAACGAAGGATTCGAGTGTGCGATGGTGGGCTACGTGCGCGCAGGACGCGGAGCTGTCGTGATGGCCAACTCCGGGTTCTCTTACATGCTGATCAAGGAAGTGCTGGGAAGCATAGCCCGCGTTTATGAATGGCCGCACTACGACTCGACGAATCAGTGGCCGCCTTCGGCCGCGATACGCCAGCAGGAGATCGCGCGGGTTCCCAATGAGGTAACCGCGCAGGCAGTCGGCCATTACTCGCTCGATGCCAATACGAGCGTTCGCGTGTTTGCCAAGGACCAGCGACTGTTCATTCACTGGCCGCGGTCCGGCAATGCTGAAATCTTCCAAACGCCGGACGAACGGCTGTTTTGCCCGCAACTGACGTTCTCCGAGTTGGGCAATCCATTCCTGCGCCTCCGAGCCGCAAAACGCGGCGCGCCGGGCGAACTGCTCGGCGCGGATGATCAAGTAGTAATGCAGGCCGTAAAATGATCAGGGACCGGATCAGAACGTGGCGCGCAGGGTCAGCCGGAAGGTCCGCGGCTCGACCGGATGAAAGTGAATGTCGCTCACTGGCTGCGTTTCGCCGGGCAGCTGCGACTCGTAGAAATAGGTGATGTCGTTGTCGCGGCTGTCGAAGACGTTGAACAGCGCCGCGCTCAGCTGGATGTTGTCGGTGAGGTGATAGCCGGCTTCCAGGTTCACGAGCGTGGTCGGGTCGGACCTTACGCTGTCGTCCTCGATCAGCGGTGCCGCGCCGAAATGCCGCAAGCGCGCCCCGCCGAACCAGCCGCTCGGATGATCGACTGCGAGCCCGACCGACGCGACGCTCTCGACCGCGCCGGGAATGCGATCGCCGGCGGGATCGAACTGCGTGAAGCGCGAGCGCGACCACGCGAGATCCGCATCGAGAATCAGCCATGACACGGGATTCCAGATCGCGCCCGCTTCGATGCCACGCCGCTCGCTCTCGCGACTGGCCTCGGTGATGCCGGCATCGCCGACGAACAGCAGCTCGGAATCGAGCTTCAGCGTCCATAACGACGCAGTCAGCTGCACGTTCGGCAGGACCGCAGTACGCACGCCGACGTCCGCACCCAATGCATCGACCAGCGGATTGACTCGATCGACCGGTGTCACGCCGTCGGTGGGATCGACGCGAATCGTAGTACCGCGGGCATCGTTGCTGTGAAAGCCCTTGCCGATGTTGACGAAGAACTCGGTCTCGCTCCACGGCCCGAGGATCAGCGAGAACTTCGGACTGACGATCGAGTCGTTCGCACTGCCCGAATTGGCGGCAACGTTGCTGCGCACGTCGAAGTCGAAGCGATCGGCCCGCAAGCCGATCTCGGTGCGCACGTGCTCGCTCCAAGGGCTCTTCAGGCTCGAATAACCCGAGTAGCTGCTCTGCGTAACATCGTCTTCGCGCGTCGTCTCGATGCGCTGGCGCGCGACCGTCTTATAGAGGCCGACGGTACCGATGTCGTCACACCGCAGCTCCGCGCCGAGCGCCAGCTCGTGCGTCAGTCCCAGCAACGTCAGCGACCGATCCCATTCGAACTTGCTGCCGTACACGCGGCGATCGTCGAACTGCTCGAACTGATCGCCGTTTTCGGTATCGGTCGCGTACGTGAAGTTCGAGAAAAGATCGAGCTGGTAGTCGATCGCATACGCCATCGCATGCATGCGCCCCGTGCCGAGCTGCTGGTACCAGTCGGCCGCAAGGCTGTAACGATGTGAGTCGCCGCCGTCCGTCGGGTCGACGAAACCGAAGCGATCGATGGCGCCCGATTGCACCGCACGCCGCGGGATCTGGTCGGTCGATCGCCACTCGCCGTCGTAGCCTTGAGCGGTGATGGCGAAACGACCGTTTGCGGTGTCGTGCGAATAGCGCAGCAGCGCGTTGGTCTTGTGAAACCTCTCTTCGAGGACCCAGGGGCCGTTGTTCTCCGAGTGCTCGATGCCCACCAGCAGATTGCCGCCGCCGATTTCAGGCGACGCGGCAAAGAGCCCCCGCATGTAGTGGTCGTCACCCGTCTCGAGCGCGACGAACGGCGCGTCGAGCGCGGAGCGATATCGCATGTTCACGGCGCCGGCCGCCGAGAAGTTGCCGGTCTCCGCGTAGTAAGTGCCCTTGCGATAGTCGATCGACTCGATCAGCTCGGGAATGACGAAGTTGACGTCGGTATAGCCCTGACCGTGCGCGTGCGTGGGCATGTTCACCGGCACGCCGTCGACGCTGGTCGCCAGGTCGGTGCCGTGATCGAGATTGAAACCGCGCAGGAAATACTGGTTCGCTTTGCCGCTGCCGCTGTGCTGCGTAACGATCAGCCCGGGCACGACTTCCAGCAGCTCACCGGTGCGCAATACGGGCCGCAGATCGAGCTGCTCCGAAGTCGCGATGCCGACCGTCGCCGAAGCCGGATCGCCGCCGAGCCGCTCGAGCTTGCCGGAGACGATGACTTCTTCAAGCCACTGAGTCGAGGTTGGAATGCCGCCGCCGACTGCGAGCGAAGGCAATAGCGTTACGAGGCCGACCGCGGCCGCAGTTCGCGGAGACAAACGCATGGCGCAAATTGTCCTGGGCCTGCATGACAGTTGTGTAACAGCCCATTACGTCAGCGCGCCGGAGTCGGATGCGGATATTCCCCTCGTAACAGAACGACAACGCCGGTTTCCGTCGTCACCGGCTCATGCCACGAGCCGACCGCTGCGATGTGCACGTCGCCGGCGACCAGCCGGTGCGCGCCGATGTAGCACTCGCCCTCGAGGATGATGAATTCCTCTTCGCGCTCGTGGCGATGCGCCGGAACCACGCCGCCCGGACGCATGCGCATCAGGCTCGTGTGCGTGCCCGCTGCCTCGTCCCGATGCAACTCACGCACTTCCACGAACGGCGCGATCTCGATCCACGCCCCCTCGCCGCCGCGCAGCGTGCGCGTGCCTTCCGGCGGCTGCTCACGAGCCAGCTCGAGCGTGCGACGACGCATGCGAGCGCGCAGTTCGGTACCGAGCTCTGCGGGCTGCACGGCCGCAGCGAGCGAATCCTGCAGGTTCTGCAGCAGGTCCTCGTCGTCCGGCGAGCGACTCACATGGCCTCCAGTGCTTCGCGAAGCTGGGTCAGTGCGCGGCGCACGTGGCTCTTGACGGTGCCGAGCGGCAACCGCGTCACGTCTGCGATCTCCTGGTGCGACAGGCCTTGCAGGAAAGCGAGCGAAATCAGATGGCGACGTTCGGGCGTCAATTGCGCAAGAGCTGCGTGCACGGTGCTCCGTTGTTGCATCAAGGTCAGAATGTCGAGCGGTTGATCCGGGCCAGAGGCGCTCGCTTCGTGCAACGCGGCTACTTCGAGGGCACTGGCGGTCGCACGCCGTTGCCGCAGCCTGTCGAGCGCACGGCTGCGACAGAGCATCAGCAACCAGCCGAGAGCATTTGCGCGGCTCGCATCGAAGCGCGAAGCATTCGCCCACGCGTACGCATAGGTCTCGCAGACGATCTCCTCGGTATCCTCCGCACTGCGCAGAATCGCGGATGCGAGCGCATACAGCTTGCCGACGGTCGCGTCGTACAGCTCTTCGAGCGCACGCTCCTGGCCGATGCGCATCCCTTCGATGAGCGCCGCCAGGTTGCGCACGGCCGCCGCCTCCGACTGCGGAACTTCGTTCACTGCCGTTTGAACGACCATGGCCGCAGATCGTAGCGCAAGAGTGCTCCAGATTCCTGCTGTCAACGTTGTCTCCCCGGAGTGCCGGCAGAACCGGCCGGTCACGTCCCGCTACGGGTGGAGACGCGTGCCGGATGCAGCGGAGATTCGGAATATTTTCTTCAGGCTGCGAGCCGCGACCCGACCCATACAGCCGCGACGCAGGCGACCGACACAGACGCAAGCGGCACACCTACGCGCTCGCTGCGCAGGCCGCGGAACAGCCACCAGATCAGCGGCACGGCCGCGGCCGAGATCGCCACCTGTGCGGTCTCGATCCCGACGTTGAACGCGGCGAGCGCCAGCAGGTCGATCCGTCCGCTGGCCAATTCGGCCAGTGCGCCTGCGAACCCCAGGCCATGGACCAGACCGAACGCGAACGCCAGCTTCCAGCCGTGCGCGGCGGCGCCGCGCGAGATATTCAGCAGCGCCGCGATCATCACCGACAGCGCGATCGCGACCTCGACCGGCTGGGATGGAATCCGGACGTAACCGGTCGCGGCGAGGGCAAGCGTCAAGGAATGCGCAAGTGTGAAAGCAGTTATAACCGCGAAGGCACGTCTCAGCATCTGCGGCAGTGAGGACGACTCGTCCGATCGTCGTCGCCGCGCCAGTGCGAGCAGCAGGACACCCAGGAACGCAAGGTGGTCATAGCCGGTGATGAGATGCCTCATGCCCTCTATCAGGAAGCGCGCGAGATGAGCAGCGCGGGACTCTGTTGCCTCCCACCGCGACGCGCTACCGCCGAGAATTGCTTGCGCGCGCGTACCGTCGGCCGCCTGGAATTCGAGCAACGCCCGATGCCCCGGGTCGAACGCGATCCAGCCGGAATGATCGAGCGCGAGCGGTCCGGGCGGGCACGCGAACGTCGCGATGAAGCGCAGATAGGATCCATCGCCGTGCTCGGCGATCGCCGGAACGTCTGTGGAGGCCACGGTGCACGCGCCTCCGGCCGAGCGCAGCTGAGTACGCGTGAGCACGAGCGATTCGATTGCGGGTCGCGCGGCCAGGATTTCCGCCCACGTCAGCGCCCCGTCGCCGTCCTCGTCCAGCTGCAACGACTGATGCAGATCGCGGATGTCGAAGTCCCACTCGGCGTGAACCCTCGAGTCGCCCTCTGCTCGCAAGGCGAGGAAGCTGCTGCCGGACGTGTGCGCAAACGCGCCTACGGATGCGAAGAGCAGCACGCTGGCGGCAAGCAGCTTCCTCATCGTGAAGCTCCGAGCAGGGTGTCGAGACGCACGTCCTGATAGCGATAGCGCTGCTGCCACTCGCGGACGGCGTGCAGAGATTCGCGATCGTGAGTCGCGGCAGCGGTTGTCGCGAGCAGTAACGCATCGTCGGCTTCGTTCCGATCCTGGAAGCTCGCACGAGCACTGGCGTTGGCTTTCGCGGGGTCGCGCAGGAGCGTCAGCTCGAAGCGGGCGCGGTCGCGTAGATGCGCCCGCTCGCCGCGTGCATCGGCTTCCTGCCACGCGAGTTGCAGGCGCTGCGCATCGAGAGTTCCAGCGTCGCGGCTGGCGAGCACGCTGCGAGCGCGGTCCGCCAGCGAGCCACCGCGATTTGCGACCTGCAGCGCCTCATCGAAGCGTCCGGCCGACAACAGCCAATCCGCATACGTGATGCGAGCGTAATGACTCTGCGGATCGAGATTGAAGGATTCGCGATACCAGCGCTCCGCGGCGCTCGCATCTCCCAGTCGCACAGCAAACTCCGCGGCGACACCGGCTGCCCAGCTGCGAGTCGCGTCCTCACCGCGCTGATAATCCAGCACTCGAAGCAGCAATGCCTGTGCGCGCTGCAAGTCGCCTTGCGCCGCGCGAGCCTGCGCGATGCATGTCGTAGAAGTAAGCAAGTCGACGAACGGCATCAGCGTCGTGCAATCCGCCAGCGCCTGCTGGGGCTCGTGAAGATGCAGCCGGACCTGCGCGCGCATCAGGCGCGCATCGCGGTTGTGACTGTCGATCTGCAGAATTTCGCCGAGCACCCGCTCGGAGGCCGCAAATTCATGCTTGTGCTGCAGAAGCTTGGCGCGTCGCAAAGTCAGCGCCGGAGTGCCCGGATCGCGCGTCCCCTGCACGACCTGCTCAGCGTAACCGTAGTAACGCTCGTTGCCGCTGCGCGCGCCGGCGGCAATCAATGCATCGACATACCGAATCTTCGCATCTACATCGTCCGGAGCCGCGACACTCGCCGCACGCAACTGCGCCAGCTGCGTTTCGCCCGATGAGCTGCCAAGTTGCAACACCACCTGCGACGGATCGTCCGGCCGATAAACACGGACCGCAGCTCCGGCATCCGTGCCGAAGACTGCGGCCGCGAGCAACGCCAGGGAGAGAAGGCGTCGCATGGGCTCACTGCAACAACTGGTCGAACGCGTTCGGGTTGTCGTCCGCGTCCTGCGTGAACGTGAAGCCGCGCAGAGTACGCGGCTCGCTGTTCTCAGCGTCGCCGAACGCGGCGATCACGGTGCTAGTGAAGGACACGAACACGCCGTTCACGGTGACACCGAGCACCTGCTGTGCGAACAGGCCATCGGGGTCGACGGCGCGGATCGTGATCATCGCGTTGCCGAACGCTTCGGGAGCCGGAGTGATCTGCAACGTGCGATTCGCACCGCTCCCGCCGAGCACCACTCCCGCAGCGGGAATGATGCTCGGGTCGGACGAAGTCGCGGTGACTGTCACTGCATTCACGCCCGAATCCGCGTCGCTGACCTGGAAGGTCAACACCGGCGTCGACGTGTCCTGCGGCAGAGTCTGGTTCGCGAGGCCCATGATCTGCGGCGCCTGCTTCGCGGCAGGCGGATTGCCGCCGCCGTCGTAGCCACCACCGCCACCGCACGCAGCCAAACCGACGGTCAGCACGGCAACGACTGCGAGGCCGAGCTTTTTTTCGATACTCATGACGATCGCTCCTTTCGCTTTAGTTCGTCGCGCCGGGGATCGGCGTGCGCAGGTACGGGAACGTCTCGTCGAAATCCGCAGCGCTGATCGGCGCACCGTCGGTGAACGCGACTTTGCCGAGCGGCGCCTGGGTGGGCGAGTCGCACAGCTTCAGGTCGGTCTGCATGCCGTTCACGGGCACCGGATAGCACAGGCGGCCCATCACGACGCGCAGCGCGAGATCGACGACGTCGTCGCCCGGACGGCGGCCGTTCGGGAAGCCGGCGAGATCGTCGCCAGCGACGCCGAAGGTGCTCTGCATGGCAGCCGGTTTCGCGGCGATCTTGGTGTTGAGACGCGTCATCTCCGACGGCGTAACCGTCTTCTGCTGGTTGACGCCCACGAAGCCGGTCAGGAACGCCGCGACCAGATCGTTGCGTGGCAGGTTCGACGGCGCGATGTTCGCGATCGGCGTCGGCGGCTTGAGGATGTCGTTGACCGCTTTGTTGAACAGCACGTCGAGCAGTGCGGGTAACGTCGGGTTGGTCACGTACTTCGCGAACTGGCCGTCGTCCTTCGGCTCGCTCGCGCTGTAGCGGTCCTTGTCCGGCAGGCCGATCACCAGCTCGTTGACCAGCGGCGCCGACAGACGCGAAACCTGCGTCCAGGCACCGCCGTTGACATCGGGCTTCGCGAACGTCGCGTTCGGATTGAGGATGCGCGCCTGGCGCAGGCTCGCCGAAGTCCAACCGCCGATCACGCCGTTGCCGTTTCCGGTGAGGCATGCAGCGGGCAGTTCGAGCGCGAGCGTCGTGATGTTGGCGTCCGAGATGATGTCGTTCGCCTTGCTCTGCTTGATGCCGATGCCGCCGGGCAGGCCACCCTGATCGACCGGCACGTCGGCGTCGACCGGCACGAGGTTCACGAGGTCGAACACCTGGCCGAGATTGACGGCGAAGCTCTCGTCGCGCTGACCGACGAACACGCGGCCGGTCTTGCTGCAGCCGGGAACGGAGATTTCCTGGATGAAGCTCTTGGCGTACTGATCGTAGCCGGCGATGCTGCCGAAGGTCTTGGTGCCGACGAAGTCGTACGGCTTACCGAACTCGGTCGCACCGTCGCTCGCGCGCGTCACTGGAGAAGCCTGGCCGGTGCGGCGATCGCCGCGCACTACAGTCAGCGTGTAACTCTCGTTGAAGTTGAGGTTGGACGCGTCCTGCGCGGTGATCGGGCCGATGTTCTTCAGCGGCACGGCGACATTCTGGTCGCCGATCTTCAGCTTCGCGCCGGTGTTGTTCTCGCCGAGGCGGTTCTTGAAGCGGAACTGGAAGGTGAGGTCTTCGACGGCATCGCCGTCGCTGTCGACGTGGATCTCGTACAGCGCGTTCTGATCCAGCGCGAAGTAGTTCGGGCCGCCGTACGGATCCTGCAGCGGCAGGTAGTTCGCGATCAGCGTGACATAGTCGCCGCGACCGGACTCGTATGAGTTGAACATGTAGAAGTCAGTGGAATCCACCTTCGGCAGCCCGGTGACGCCCGGCGCTTCGCGGTGGCTCGAACCGCTCGCCACGATCGGCGTGAGCAGCGGCAGACTCGCGGCGCACAGCGCGCTCACGAGAGCAGTCGTTCGAATCTTCATGATCGTCGTCTCCAGTGGGTTGCGATATCTGGGACGCGATACGCAGTCGGTTAGTGTGTGGATGCACTGCATCCGATTTGCGCGCCGGGCAGTAGAGAGAGCTATCGCCACTGAAGGAGTGCTCTCATGTTCAAGTCACGGTTCGTTTCCCGCCGCGCGCTGCTCGCAGACGCGGGCAAGCTGACGCTGTCGGCAGGTGCGATCGCCCTGCTCGCCGGCAACGACGCGCTCGCTAACACCGCCGGCGCAGATGCTTCCAAAGACACCGGCATCCTCAACATCGCGCTCGCGCTGGAGCACGAAGCAATCGCGGCATACCAGATAGGCGCCGAAAGCGGCTTGCTTGCGAAGGAAGTGCTGCCCGTCGCCGTGCTGTTCCAGAGCCATCACAAGGCGCATCGCGATGCGCTCGCCGACACCGTGCGCAAGCTGGGCGGCACGCCGGCCGCAGAGCAGGCGATGGACGCTTACGTGAAGAGCTCAAAGCTGAACGTTGCTGCGATCAAGTCGCAGGGCGACGTGCTCGCGCTCGCGCAGCGGCTCGAGCTGGGCGCGGCGAACGCGTATCTCGGCGTGATTCCGGCGTTCGGCGATCGCGAGCTCGCGAAGATCGCAGGCCGCCTGGCCGCGGACGAGACGATGCATTACACCGCTCTGACGCAGGCCCTCGGCGGCAAGCTGCCGAGCGGCGCACTGAGTTTCGGGGGCTGATATGCCACCCCTATGCCGGCGTGCTGCGTGCGCCGGCTTTTTTCTCTCTGCCCTGCTGCTCGCCGCCGTGACGCACGCTGAAGATCAGCTCGCGCGGGGCGAGCGCTTGTACCAGGAACGCTGTGGCGCGTGTCATTCGCTCGATGAGCACGGTGCCGGTCCGAAGCATCGCGGCCTGATCGGGCGCAAGGCGGGCACGCAACCTGGCTTCGACTACTCGGCTGCGCTCGCCGCCTCGAACATCGTGTGGTCTGCGCAAACACTGGAGCGCTGGATCGCCGATCCGAATGCGCTCGTTCCCGGCAACAAGATGATCGTGCAGCTCGCGAGCGATCCTGCCGACCGCGCGGCGATCATCGAGTACCTCGTTGCTGGCAGCACGCTGTAGGTCGGGCTTCAGCCCGCCTCTTTTTTCTTCGCATCCGATTTTCACTCTCACCTCGTACTGCATGACATCGCAAAGGAGGATGTCATGCGTTCACGTCGATCCGCGGCCGCTGCCGCAGTGCTGTTCACTCTCGCAATCGCCGGTTGCTCCAACGACGACCGCGTTCCTGCAATGCCGGCGCCGACGCAGCCGCCAGCCGCGCCGCCGAGTCCCGGCGACACATTTGCATTGACGAGCGCCAATCGACTCGTGACATTCAATCGCGCGATGCCTTCAGTGCGCACCAGCGTAGCGATCAGCGGATTGCAGAATGGCGAGCAGCTGCTCGGCATCGACATCCGGCCCGGCGCCACAATCACCACGCCTGCTGGCGAGCTTTACGCGCTCGGCAGTACCGGGCGCATCTACACCATCAACACGACGAGCGGCGCCGCGACTCAGAAAGCGCAGCTCGCCGCCGACGCGACCGACACTACGAATCCTTTCACCGCACTCGATGGCACGGACTTCGGCGTGGATTTCAATCCCGTGGTCGATCGGCTGCGCGTGGTCAGCAATACGGGACAGAACCTTCGCATCAACGTCGATACTGGCGCGACGACGACGGACGATGCGCTCAACAGTGCTGGCGCGACACGTACCGGCGTCTCCGCGACGGCGTACACGAACAGCTTCGCGAGTGCCTGCCGCACGACGCTGTTCTACATCGACATCAATACCGATCGCCTGCTCACGACGACCGATCCCAACGCGGGCACGCTCAGCGACGTCGGCAACCTCGGCGTGAACGCCGACGCTGGCAGTGGCTACGAAATCGTGACGGCTGCGGACGGCACGAACTCCGCCCTCGCTATGCTCACAGTCGGCGGCGCAACCACGCTCTACACGATCAACATGACTTCCGGCGCTGCGACGGCGACAGGTCCAGTCACCGGACTGAACAGCGGCGAGACGCTGCGCGGCATCGCTGCAGCATCGACTGCAACGGCGCCGACGCAGGCGACGGGCTCGGTGCTGGCGGTGACGGAAACGAATAAGCTGATCTCTTTCAACAACGCGACTCCGCAGAAGCTGTGCACGTCCGCCGCCATCGGCGGTTTGCAGGCCGGCGAGAATGTTCTCGGCATCGATACGCGGCCAGCCGATGGCGGCGTGTACGGCCTGGGCAGCACCGGTCGCATCTACACGATCGACACGGCCACCGCCGCAGCGACGCTCAAGTCGACGCTCGCGGCCGACGGCGCAGACGCGACCAATCCCTTCACGGCTCTCGACGGCACCGATTTCGGCGTCGACTTCAACCCGGTGCCGGATCGCTTGCGCGTCGTGAGCAACACCGGACAGAACCTGCGGATCAATGTCGACACGGGAGCGACGACGACTGACGCGACTCTCAATCCCAGCGGCTCGACCATCACCGCCGCGGGCTACACGAACAGCTTCGCCGGCGCAGGCACGACTACATTGTTTGTGCTCGACGTAGCCAACGATCGCCTGATGATCCAGGGCCAGCCGTCCGGCAATCCCAACAATGGCGACCTGCAAGCGGTCGGCCCGCTTGGCATCGACGTACAGGCAGCGACGGGCTTCGACATCAGCGGCACGAACGGCACAGCAATCGCCGCAGTCTCTCTCGCAGGCGCGGCGACTTCCGACTTGCACACGATCAATCTCGCGAGCGGCGCAGCGACGCGCGTCAACGCCATCGGCGGCGGCGAGCGCGTGCGCGGCCTGGCGCTGAATGCGAATCCGCGTGCAACGCTGCTTGGCGTGACGACCGACAATCGCCTCGTGACGTTCAAGACCGGCACGCCGGGGACACTGGACACGAACGTCGCCGTAACTGGCTTGCAGGGCGGCGAAACGATCATCGGCATCGACATCCGGCCTGCGAATGGCCGGCTCTACGCAGCGACAGACGCTGCCCGTCTCTACACGCTCGACGCAACGACAGGCGCTGCAACAATGGCGGGAATGCTGAGTGCGGACGCCACGGACGCGACCAATCCGTTCGCGATGCTCAGCGGCGCTGCATTCGGCGTGGATTTCAACCCACTGGCGGACCGACTGCGCCTCGTCAGCGATGCAGAGCAGAACCTGCGCGCGAATGCCGACACCGGCGCCACGACCACCGATGCGATGCTGACGCGTGGCGCATTCGCAGTGACGGCCGCTGCGTACACGAACAACTTCGCACCGAGTCCATCGACGACGCTGTACGTCATCGACACTCAGAACGATCGGCTGTTGACGCAGAATCCGCCGAACAACGGCACGCTGAACGACGTCGGCGCGCTCGGGATCGATGCCTCGGCCGTGAACGGTTTCGAAATCGCCGGGCCCGACACGGCATTGGCCGTGCTCGCCACCGCGAGTGCGCCACCCGCGCTCTACACAGTCAATCTCGTGACCGGCGCCGCCACTCTCGTCGGCAACGTTGCGACTCCGCAAGCGAGCGACCTGGTTACCGGCATATCGGCGATGCCGACCGCGGCCACGCCGGCGCCGGACAGCACTGTTTACGCGGTGCTGAACGGCGGATCGCTCACTTCCTTCGCACGCAACGCGCCGGGGCAGCTCGCCGCGCCTGTCGCGATCACCGGACTGCAAGCCAGCGAGACGGTGCTCGGCATCGACTTCCGTCCCGCGAACAGCTTGCTCTACGCCGTCGGTAGCACCGGGCGTCTCTACACGATCGACGTTGCAACCGGCGCAGCCACGCACATCGCCGCGCTGGCGGCTGATGTTGCGGACACGACTGATCCGTTCATGGCGCTCAGCGGTACGAACTTCGGCATCGACTTCAACCCGGTCGCAGATCGCCTGCGCGTGGTCAGCGACACACGGCAGAACTTGCGGATCAACGTCGCCACGGCCGCGGTCACGACGGATACGAATCTGGATTTCGTCGCGCCCGATGTCGTCGCCGCAGCGTACACGCAGAACTTCGCGCGGCCGGCGAGCACGCGGCTGCTTGCGATCGACGCCGCGACCGGCACGCTGCAACTGCAGAATCCGCCGAACGACGGAATCCTGACCACGATCGGCCGGCTGGATCCCGCCCTCGCGTTCGGCCCAACGGCCGGGTTCGACATCGTCGGCGGCGACGATGGTCTGTCGCTGGCGGTGCTGCAGCCGACTGGAGCCGCGCAATCGACGCTCTATCGCGTCAACCCGAAGACCGGCGCAGCCACGGCGCTCGGCGCAATCGGACCGGCCGGCACCGCGCCGTTGCGGGGCTTTGCCATCCGGCTGCAATGAGGAGGGTTGCCGCGGACTTGCCTTCGTAGTGCAATCCGCTGCATCCAAACGCCAACCATGCACGTACAGGGATTAATGGCTGACGTTCACTCCCAGACGCTCCCGGCTCAGGCGGGTCCGCTGCCGTCGCAGGATGCGACGCAGGCGGAACGTCTCGAGCTGCTGCTCGGGCGTTGCGCACAGCGCGACGAGCGCGCTTTGCAGGAGCTGTATCAGCTGGTTTCCGGGCAGCTGCTCGGGGTCCTGATGCGGATCCTGCGGCGCCGCGCCGTTGCGGAAGAGGCCCTGCAAGACGTTATGGTGAAAATCTGGGAGCGAGCCGATCAGTACGTCGCGTATCGCGGCCGGGCGATGGCCTGGATCACCGCGATTGCCCGCTATCGTGCGATCGATCTGCTCCGCCGCCAGCAGGCCGCCTCGCCCATCGACGATGCGCCGGCCGAGGCGCTGGTCGACATCACGGCCGCCGACTTCGTCGACACGACCACGTCGGCGCGCCTGCGCAAAGCCCTCAACGATTGCTTCAGCCGGTTGACGGCTGAGCAGCGTCGCTGCCTCGAGCTTGCATACGTCGACGGCTATTCGCAGGACCAGATCGCCAGCGAGGTCGCCAGTCCGCTCGGCACGGTCAAGAGCTGGATGCGTCGCGGTCTGGCCAGCCTCAAGCGGTGCCTGGACTCATGAACTACCAGCACCCACAACTGCTCGAAGAGCTGGCCGCGCAATACGTGCTGGGCACATTGCGCGGGCGGGCGCGCCGCCGCTTCGAGCGCTACTGCGCACACAACGCGAACGCGCTACATGCGGTGCGTCGCTGGGAAGATCGCCTGGTCGATCTGCTCGCCGGCGTGGTGCCCGTCGCGCCTTCCGCGCTGGTGTGGGACCGTATCAAGTTCCGGGTCCGTCGCGACAAAGCTCTGCGGCCGAAGCGTGTCTTCGCGACGTTCGGCAACTGGCGTTTCGCTGCGGCCGCCGGCATTGCGGCTCTCGCCATTGCCTTCGGTCTGTGGAACGGCATCGGCCCGGGCAGCACGCAGCCCGTCGCGAGTTTCTGGAGCCCGCAGCAAGGTCAGCTGTGGACCATCGAGGCGCCGCGCAGTCGCGGCGAGCTGCGCATCGCGGCTACCGACAATCTCCGTCTCGACCCGGCTCGTGCCTACGAGCTGTGGGCGCTGCCCGGCGAGGGTGCTGCGCCGGTCTCGCTCGGCCTGATGCCGAAGAACGGCCGCACCACGCTGCAATTGAACGACACACAACGCCTGGCTCTGTCTCGCTCGAGCAAGATCGCGATCAGCGAAGAGCCGCCCGGCGGCTCGCCGACCGGCGCGCCGACCGGACCCGTGCTGTTCGTCGCCGACGTCGCCGTCGCCGGCTAACCACACCCTTCTCGCCGCGGCCCGCAGTATGCTTGGCAGCTCTGCAGCATCGCCGCGAGAATTTTGTACATGGTGGAAACCGCCAGGCGCCTGACGAGCCGCTCCGGACTGAGCCTCGAAGTCACCTCGCGCGGCGCGCTCCGCCGTTTCGATTGCGGCAGCACTGCGCTGAACCTGTTCGTCGGCAATGAGCTAGAAGGCGGCCCGACGAACCTGTATCTGCGGCGACATCGCAGCGGCACGACCGAATTCACCGCCCTCCTCGGCCCGCGCAGCCCGACGCGCTTCGACCTGCGCCGGGCGGAGAGCCGGCTCATCGGCTCGGGCATCTGGCAAGGGATCGACTACGTCATCGCGCTCGTGCTCGCGCAGGATGCGCCCGCGTGGTTCTGGCACGTGCGATTGCTGAACACGACGCCGTCGCAGCACCAGCTCGATCTGATCTACGCGCACGACGTCGCGCTCGCGCCGTATGGGACAGTGCGGCTCAACGAGTACTACGTCAGTCAGTACGTGGATCACACGCCGCTGCAGCACCAGTCCCGTGGCTGCGCGATCGCTTCGCGGCAGAACCTGCCGGCGGAGGGTCGCAATCCGTGGTGCGTGATCGGGTCGCTGCGCAGCGCAACCTCATTCGCAACCGACGCGCTGCAAGTGCGCGACCTCACCAAAGCGCTGCCGGGACGGCGCTTGCAACACGAGCATTCGCTGGTCGCGATCCAGGACGCGACCTTGCACATCGATGCGGGCCAGAGCATCAGCGCCGGTTTTTTCGGGCTGTTTCGTCCCGATCACCCGGGCGCGACATCACCGGCAGATCTCGATGGCATCGACGAAGCGACGGCACTACCCGAAGCAGTACAAGGGACGATCGGCTTCGTTCCGGCGGACGTGACGACGACCGCTACGTTGTTCGCATCGGCGCCGGCGTTGCCGGCGACGGATCTCGATGATGCTGCCGTACGCGAGCTTTTCCCCGGCGAGTGGCGGCACGAAGAGCGCGACGAGCAAGGTGCCCTGCTCTCGTTATTCCACGGCGACGACAGCCACGTCGTGCTGCGCGCCAAGGAGTTGCGCGTGCAGCGACCGCACGGTCACATGCTGCGCACCGGCCTGCACATCACGCCGGATGAGACTGCGCTGACGTCGACGGTCTGGATGAAGGGCGTGTTCCACTCGATGCTCACGCAGGGCCACGTCAGCTTCAACCGCTTTCTGTCGACGACCCACAGCTATCTCGGGCTGTTCCGCTCGCATGGCCAGCGGGTGTTCGTCGAGATCGACGGCGCGTGGCAGCTGCTCGACCTGCCCTCCGCGTTCGAGATGACCCGCAATCAGTGTCGCTGGATCTATCGTCATGGCGAGCAGACGATCCAGGTTCGCGCCGCGGCGAGTGCCGACGAGCACGAGATGACGCTGGCCGTCGAAGTCTCGCCGGCGAAGCCGTTGCGATTGCTGATCTCGCAGCACATCGCGATGAACGGCGACGACGGCAGCACCGATGGCGCTGCTTCATGGCGGAATGAGGGGGGCAGCGTCATCGTCGCGCCGTCGCCGGACACCGAACTGGCCCGCCGCTTTCCAAGCGGGAGCTTCGCCGTGACCCCGCTCGGCAGCACCGAGTTTCAGCGCGTCGGCGGCGACGAGCTGCTGTTCGCGGACGGCAGGTCCCGGAACCAGCCATATATATGTATCGTCACCGCCCCCGCCCGGGCGGCCGTACTGCGGATTCGTGGGCAACTGGTGCCCGAGGCCGACCCGCCGCCGTTGCGCGTCGAAAAACCGAGTGCTCTCGCGCCGCACTTGAAGATGAGTGCGCCGGCCGCAGGGCCGCTCAGTCAGCATCTGGCGCGCATCGCGGACATCGTTCCCTGGTTCGCACAAAACGCCTTCGTGCACTACTTGTCGCCGCGCGGCCTGGAGCAATACTCGGGCGGCGGCTGGGGTACGCGCGACGTCTGCCAGGGTCCGGTCGAGTTGCTGCTGGCACTCGGGCGAGTCGAGCCCATCCGCGACCTGCTGTTGCGCGTGATGAGCGCACAGAATGCCGACGGCGACTGGCCGCAGTGGTTCATGTTCTTCGAGCGCGACCAAGCCGTTCGCGCTGGCGATTCGCACGGCGACATCGTGTTCTGGCCCGTGCTCGCGCTCGCGCAGTATCTGATCGTTTCCGGTGACAAGAGCTTGCTCGACGAGCAGGTTGCCGGCGCGACCGTATGGCAACACGCGGAGCGGGCGCTCGCGCTGATCGAAAAACGCGTCGTGCCCGACACGGCGCTGGCCGCGTATGGACACGGAGATTGGAACGACGCTCTGCAGCCAGCCGACCCCGCGATGCGCGAGCACATGTGCAGCGCCTGGACCGTGACGCTGCATTATCAAACGCTCACGACACTCGCACGCGCGCTGCACTCGATCGGGCGCACGCAAGAAGCAGTGACGTTCGAGAACCGAGCTGCAGCCGTACAGCGAGACTTCCAGCGACTGCTGGTCGTCGATGACGTGCTCACGGGTTACGCGCTGTTCGAAAGCGCTGGCGTGCGCCACCTGCTGCATCCGAGCGACACGACCACCGGCGTGCGCTACAGCTCGCTCGCGATGATCCACGCGATCCTCGAAGACCTGCTGACGCCGGAACAGGCGCGCAAGCATCTGCAGCTGATGGATGCGCATCTGCGCGGTCCGGACGGCGTGCGGCTGTTCGACAAGCCGATGCCGTATCACGGCGGACCGATGCGCCTCTTCCAGCGCGCCGAGAGCGCGACGTTCTTCGGTCGCGAGATCGGGTTGATGTACATGCACGCGCACTTGCGTTACGCACAGGCGCTCGCGCACATGGGCGAAGCGGATCGATTCTTCCACG
>Ga0134123_10000351_pt1 | contig 31523 bp, 33 predicted proteins | sample KB303_FD_96460 | JGI IMG/M metagenome (GOLD analysis project Ga0134123, IMG submission 96460) | Terrestrial soil microbial communities without Nitrogen fertilizer from Kellogg Biological Station, Michigan, USA - KB3-0-3 | ecosystem: Environmental > Terrestrial > Soil > Unclassified ...
CTGTACATGCGCGGCAACTACGCGATCTCGATGGAGTACTTCCCGGGCCACACGCTCGGCAGCGAGATCGTCAACGAGAAGCCGCTGCCGCTGCCGCGCGCCATCCAGTACGGCATCGACATCGCCACCGGCATGACCGTCGCGCACCAGGTAGGCGTCGTGCATCGCGACCTGAAGCCCGCGAACATCATGATCAACAACGAGGGGCTGCTGAAGGTCCTCGACTTCGGCGTGGCGGCCGCGCAGAAGGAAGGCGACACGCAGCTGACCAAGACCGGCTACGTGATCGGCTCGCCGAAGTACATGGCGCCGGAGCAGATCCTCGGCAAGAAAGTCGACCAGCGCGCCGACATCTACAGCGTCGGCGTGATCATGTACGAGATGTTCACCGGGCAGCCGCCCTACAGCCGCGGCGACCACATGTCGGTCATGTACCAGCACGTGCAGGGCAAAGCGAAAGCGGCGATCGACGTGAACCCGGCGCTGCCGAAAGGACTCTCCGACCTGGTCGGCCAGGCGATGTCGGTCGACAAGTTGAAGCGCCACCAGACCATGGACGAGCTGCGAGCGGCGCTGGAGAACCTGCGCCAGTAGCGGTAGGCTCCGCCCACATGGCACGTATCGATGCATTCCTGAAGCTGGGCACCGACCAGGGCTGCTCGGACATCCACTTCTCCGTCGGCCTGCCGCCCCTCCTGCGCATGCACGGCGACCTGATGCCGATCAAGTTCCGCGACCTGAGCCAGGCGGAGCTGGAAGGCTACATCGTCGAGATCGTCAGCAAGACCAACCAGGAACGCCTGCGCAAGGGCCACGACGTCGACTTCTCCTACGTGTCGACCAATGGCGGGCGCTTTCGCGTCAACGTGTTCCGCAAGGACACCGGCGTCGGCGCGACGTTCCGGGCGATTCCGGCCGATCCGCCCACGCTCGACCGGCTCGCGCTGCCGCCGATCGTCAAGAAGCTGTGCGACTACCACCAGGGCATGATCCTGGTCACCGGCTCCACCGGCACCGGCAAGTCGACGACGCTGGCGGCGATGATCGATCACCTGAACGCGACGCGCCGGCTGAACATCATCAGCCTCGAGGATCCGATCGAGTTCGTGCACAAGAGCAAGGGCAGCCAGATCATCCAGCGCGAGCTCAACACGCACCTGCCGTCGTTCTCCGAAGGCGTGCGCGCAGCGATGCGCGAGGATCCGGACGTGATCCTGGTGGGCGAATTGCGCGACGCCGATACGATCCGCTGGGCAATGACCGCGGCGGAAACCGGTCATCTGGTGCTCGGCACGCTGCACACGACCGGCGCCGTGAAGACCATCGACCGCTTGGTGGACGCGCTGCCGGCGGACGAGCGCGAGCAGACCAAGAGCTTCATGTCGCAAAACCTCATCGCGGTAGTCACGCAGGTGCTGGTGAAGACCGCAGACCAGCGCGGCCGCAAGGCGATTTGCGAGGTCATGGTGGTGACCCGCGCCATCGGCAAGCTGATCATGACCGATCAGACGCACCAGATTCCGACGCAGCTGCAGACCGGCCGGGACCTCGGCATGCAGATGCTCGACCAGGCGCTGCTGCAGAACGTGCAGGCGAAAGAGATCGATCCCGACGACGCCTACGTGTACGCGAGCGACAAGCGCCTGTTCTCGAAGTTCGTGACCGACTCGAGCGTCCTGCCGAAGTTCGACCTCGCGCCAGGCTAGCCGCACCATGAGCACCGAGCCAGTCAGCACCAGCGCGAATACCTACGTCCCGCGGCGCATCGACGAATACCTGAAGGAGGTTCTGAGCCGCAACGGCTCCGACCTGCACTTCATCGCGAACGACCCGCCGCGCATCCGCCTGTATGGCGAGCTGCAGCCGTTGCGGCAGGAAATTCTGGCGCCGCAGTTCGTCGAAGAGACGCTGCGCGAGATCATGCCGCGCGCCGCGCAGCAGCGGCTGGAAGAGAAGCACGGTGCGGACTTCGCCTACATCATCCCCGGTGTCTCGCGCTTCCGCGTCAACGTGATGCGGCACCTGTACGGCCTCGGCTGCGTGTGCCGCGCCATTCCGTCCAAGGCGCTCACGCTCGACCAGCTGAACATGCCGGACGCAGTGCGCAACCTCTGCAAGGTGAACAACGGCCTGATCCTGGTGACCGGCAAGACCGGCTCCGGCAAGTCGACGACTCTTGCCGCGATGATCGACGACATGAACACGCGCATGAAGGGCCACATCGTGACGGTCGAGGATCCGATCGAGTTCGTGCACGTGCGCAAGAACTGCCTGATCAGCCAACGCGAGATCGGCACTCATACCCCATCGTTCTCCGAGGCGCTGCTCTCGGCCCTGCGCGAAGATCCCGACGTGATCCTGGTCGGCGAGTTGCGCGATTACGAGACCATGAGCATCGCGGTCACGGCGGCCGAGATGGGCATTCTCGTGATGGGCACGCTGCACACGAATGGCGCCGCGCCGACCGTGGATCGCATGGTCAACGCGTTCCCCGCCGACAAGCAGCCGCACGTGCGCGCGATGCTTTCAACGTCGCTGCGCGGCGTGGTCTCGCAACAGCTCATTCCGCGCGCCGGCAAACCAGGCCGCGTCGCAGCGATGGAAATCATGGTGAGCACGCCGGCGGTCGCGAACCTGATCCGCCAGGGCAAGCTCGACCAGCTGGAAAACACGATGCAGAGCGGCGCCGCGCTCGGCATGCGGACCATGGACAGCGCGATCCAGGAGCTGCTCGACAAGGCCCTGATCACCGGCAAGGACGCGTACAAGAAAGGCATCAACAAGGCGAAGTTCGAGCCGGTGAAGGACAACGGCTAGCGGCGGCCAGCTGCTTGCCGGATAGCGGTTGGACGCAAGTCCGCTATCATTCCGGGCCATGAGTTCCCTGCGTCCTCTTTTCATCACGACCGCACTGCCGTTCGCGAACGGACCGTTCCACATCGGCCACATCATGGAGTACATCCAGGCCGACATCTGGGTGCGCTTCCAGCGCATGCAGGGCCGCCCGGTGCACTTCGTCGGCGCCGACGACACGCACGGCGCGCCGATCATGCTGAAGGCCGAGGCCGAGGGCATCACGCCCGAGGAGCTGGTGCGGCGGATCGCCGCCGGGCGGCCGCAGTATCTCGAAGGCTTTCACATCAGCTTCGACCACTGGTACTCGACGCACTCGCCGGAAAATTTCCAGCTGTCGGCCGACATCTACCGCCGGCTGCAGGCCGCCGGGCTGATCTACGTCAAGCCGGTCGAGCAGTTCTTCGACCCGGTGAAGCAGATGTTCCTGCCGGACCGCTACATCAAGGGCGAGTGCCCGGTGTGCCACACCAAGGATCAGTACGGCGACTCGTGCGAGAACTGCAGCTCGGTGTACGCGCCGACGGACCTGATCGACCCGTACTCGACGCTCTCCGGCGTGGCGCCGGTGCGCAAGAGCTCCGACCATTACTTCTTCCGGCTCTCCGATCCGAAGTGCGTCGAGTTCCTGCGCAGCTGGCTGGATGCGCCGGGGCGGCTGCAGCCGTCGGTGGCGAACAAGGCGCGCGAATGGATCAGCGGCAGCGGCGATCAGGAGCTCGGCGACTGGGACATCTCGCGCGACGCGCCCTACTTCGGCATCCCGATCCCGGACGCGCCCGGCAAATTCTTCTACGTGTGGCTGGACGCGCCGATCGGCTATCTCGCCTCGCTCAAGAACTACTTCGACAGCGGCAAGGCGCGTGCCAAGGGCGAGCTGCGCAGCTTCGACGAGTTCCTGGCCGCGCCGGACACCGAGCAGATCCACATCATCGGCAAGGACATCATCTACTTTCACACGCTGTTCTGGCCGGCGATGCTGAAGTTCGCCGGCCGCAAGGTGCCCGATCACGTCTACGTGCACGGCTTCATCATGCTCGGCGGCGCCAAGATGTCGAAGTCGCGCGGCACCGGCTTGAGCCCGCTGCGCTACCTCGAGCTCGGCATGAATCCGGAATGGCTGCGCTATTACATCGCGGCCAAGCTGAACGCGAACGTCGAGGACCTGGAATTCAACCCCGACGATTTCGTGGCGCGCGTCAACAGCGACCTGGTCGGCAAGTACGTGAACATCGCGAGCCGCACGGCGGGCTTCATCGCCAAGCGCTTCGGCGGGCAGCTGGGCAGCGGACCGTTCACGACCCGGATGCTCGATGACCTGCGCGCGGCGGCGCAGACGATCGCCACGCATTACGAGCAGCGGGAATTCGGCAAGGCCCTGCGCGAGATCATGGAAGCAGCGGACGTGGCGAATGCCTACATCGCGCAGCACGCTCCCTGGGAGCTCGCGAAAGATCCGAAGAACGATGCGCAGTTGCAAGAGGTGTGCACGGTCAGCCTGAATGTCTTCCGGCTGCTGACGATCTATCTGAAGCCGGTGCTGCCGAAGGTCGCTGAGTCGGTCGAACGGTTCCTGCGCATTCCCCCGCTGCAATGGAACGACGCGCAGCGCTTGCTGGAGAATCATGTCATCGGTTCGTACGAGCACCTGATGACGCGCGCCGAGCCGAAGCAGCTCGATGCGCTGCTCGGCCTCGATGAGCCGGCAGCGAAGCCGGAGACGAAGGCGATGGCGCCGGCCGCTGCCACGCAAGGCAATGGCGAAGTGACCGTCGAGGACTTCGCGAAGCTCGACCTGCGCATCGCGAAGATCGTCGCTGCGCAAGCCGTGGATGGCGCCGACAAGCTGTTGAAGCTGACGCTCGACCTCGGCGATGGCCAGCGCACGGTATTCGCCGGCATCCGCTCGGCGTACTCGCCGGAGCAACTGCCCGGCCGCATGACGCTGGTGCTGGCTAATCTCAAGCCGCGCAAGATGCGCTTCGGCGTCTCCGAAGGGATGGTGCTCGCGGCGGGCCCAGTCGGGAAGGACACTGGCGGGAAGGACATCTTCCTGCTGTCCCCGGACGCGGGTGCGACGCCGGGGATGAAAGTGAAGTAGCAAGCCATGGTTGCTCTGCTCATGGTCCTGTTGAGCAGCGTGCTGGTCACGACAGTGGTGCTTGCGCACATGCCGCAGTGGCGTCCGTTCGTAGCGCCGACCGATATCTTCGGCGGCGCGCGCATCATTGCGATCGTTTGCCTGGTCGCCGTTCCGGTCGTGGCTCTACTCGGCTGGCTGCTCGCCCGGTTCGTGCTCGCGCCGTGGCATCTGGAATATCTGCGCACGCCGGCGCTGGTCGCGATCGTGCTGATCGTCGTCCCGCTTCTCGACGTCGCTCTGCGGCATCGTCATGCAATCCTGCCGCAGCAGCCCGGCTTCGCACTGGTGATGAGCACCAATACTGCGCTGCTGGGAATCGCGCTCATCACCGACCTGCGCGGTGCGACGTTCGGCGTCGCCATACTGGTCGCGGTCGGTGGCGCCGTAGCGCTCGCTTTGCTGCTGCTCGCTTTTGCAGCGCTCTATGAAAGGCTGCAGCACGCCGACGTTCCGGTCGTCTTTCGCGAGGCGCCGCTCGCGCTCGTGACCGCCGGAATCATGGCGCTTGCGTTCATGGGCTTCAGCGGATTGATCCAGGAGTAGCCGTGCTACCTGCGTTGCTGACCATGGTTGCATTGGCTGCCGCAGCCGGGGCTGCCGCCGCGCTCGCGACGCGGCGCTCCAACGAGGACAAGGAGCGGCTGATCGACGAGATCGATGCGCTGCTGCCGCAGACTCAGTGCGGCCGCTGCACATTTTCCGGTTGCCGTCCGTACGCCGCCGCGCTCGCGAATGGCGAGGCGAACATCGATCAGTGCCCGCCCGGCGGCAATGCGACGGCGACCGCTCTGGCGAAAATGCTCGGTCATGAACCGCGCCCGGTCGATCCTCGCTACGGCAGCGTGCCCGCTCGTCCGCTGGTCGCATGGATCGACGAGTCGGCGTGCATCGGCTGCGTCAAATGCATTCAAGCCTGCCCGGTCGATGCCATCGTCGGCGCGTCGCGCTTCATGCACACCGTCATCGCCGCGCAGTGCACCGGCTGCGAGCTGTGCATCCCGCCCTGCCCCGTCGACTGCATCGTGATGCGGCCGGCGCCGGCCTGACCATGGCTAAGCCCGGAGTGCGCGGCGGTCTGCGGCTCGATGCTCACAAAGAGCGATCGACCGCGCAGGCGCTGCGCGCCGCAAGTCCGGCCAAGACACTCGTCCTGCCGCTCGATCAGCACGCGGGCGCGCCTGCAGTGCCGCTGATCAAGCCGGGCGAGCGGGTCCTGTGCGGGCAGCCCATCGCCGAGCCCGGTGGCACTGTCAGCGCGTGGCTGCATTCGCCGGCCTCGGGAACAATTGCAGCGATCGAGCCGCGGCCGGCACCGCATCGGCTCGGAGCTCCGTCGCTGAGCATCGTCGTCGCGAACGACGGCCGCGATGAGCGGCACGCGGAATCTGCGCGAGCTGCGTTCGATCAACTGTCGCCCGAGCAGCTGCGCGAGCTGATTGCCCGCGGCGGAATCGTCGGGCTCGGCGGAGCTGTCTTCCCGACCGCCGCGAAACTGAACAGCGCGCTCCGGGTGCAGGACTTGCGGCTCTTGATCAATGGCGCCGAGTGCGAGCCGTACATCAGCTGCGACGACATGCTGATGCGCGAACGAGCGCGTGACATCGTGTTCGGCGCGCGGGTTCTGCTTCACGCGCTGACGGCGCAATCGTGCGTGGTCGCAATCGAAGACGACACGCCGCAAGCAGCCGCAGCGCTCGAGGCCGCAATCGCCGACGCGCATGACGGGCGCATTCAACTGCGACGCGTGGCAAGCATCTATCCGGCCGGTGGCGAGCGGCAGCTGATCACCGCGATCTTCGACGTCGAAGTGCCATCCGGCGCACTGCCTGCCGACGTGAACACCGTGTGTCTGAATGTCGGGACGGCAGCAGCCGTCGCGCACTGGATCCGTGACGCGCAGCCGCTCACGAGCCGCATCGTGACCGTCACCGGCGACGGCGTGCTCGAGCAACGCAATCTCGACGTGCCGCTCGGCACGCCGCTGGCCGCGCTGATCTACGATTGTGGCGGCTACACGAGCCGGATGTCGCGACTCATCATGGGCGGCTCGATGATGGGCCAATCGCTGCCGCACGATGACATGCCGGTGATCAAGGCCACGAATTGCATCATCGCCGCGTCTGCGCTGGACCTCCAGCCGCGTGCCGCGGAGATGCCGTGCATTCGCTGCGGCAACTGCTCCGAGGTCTGCCCTGCGGTGCTGCTGCCGCAACAGCTGCACTGGTACGCAGCGGCGCGCGATCTCGACGCGCTCGAAATGTATGGACTGGCGGACTGCATCGAATGCGGCTGTTGCGACTATGTCTGCCCGAGCCAGATTCCGCTTGCCGAGTGCTTTCGTGATATGAAGCCCGCGTTGAACGAGCGGCTCGCTGCGCGCAGCAGCGCCGATGCGGCACGCGCGCGTTTCGAAGCGCGCACGGCGCGGCTCGAGCGCATCGAGAGCGAGCAGCTCGCGGCCCTCGCGAAAAAACGTCAAGAGCTTACGAAGAAGTCGTCGTGACTGCACCGCTGCCATTCGCCACCGCGCCGGCTCCGCACGTCGTCGCCCCGAGCAGCGTCGGGCGCGTCATGCGGCAAGTGCTGTATGCGCTGGTTCCGACAGTCGCCCTGCACGTCGTGTTCTTCGGCCCGGGATTGTTGATCCAGATCGTGCTCGGAGTCGTTACCGCGCTCGCTGCCGAAGCTGCCGCGCTGCGCCTGCGCGGCAAGCCGCTGCCGCCGTTTCTGCTCGACGGCAGCGCAATCATCACGGCCGTGCTGCTAGCGCTGTGCCTGCCGCCGCTCGCGCCGTGGTGGCTGGTCGTCAGCGGCGTCGCATTCGCGATCCTGCTGGCCAAACATCTGTTCGGCGGACTCGGCGCGAATCCGTTCAATCCGGCAATGGTCGGCTACGCCGTGCTGCTCGTTTCATTTCCGGCGCGGCTGCTGCAGTGGCTGCCGCCGAACGTCGCCGGCTTCGAGCCGGCAGCGTTGTCGTTCGGGGAAACGTTGACGACGATCTTCACCGGCATGCCGCCCGCGCGCTTCACCTGGGATGCCATTACCTCGCCGACGCCGCTCGACGCTCTGCGCACCGATCTCGCGCTCGGCATGACGATGGGCGAAGCGCACGCCAATGCCCTGTTCAGCGCATTCGGCGGCAGGGGCTGGGAATGGATCAATCTCGCAACGCTGGCGGGCGGCGGCTGGCTGCTCGCGTTGCGGATCATTCGCTGGCAGATCCCGGTGGCGATGCTCACCGCGCTGTTCGTGTGCGCCTCGATCATGTCGGCAGCCGACCCGGGCGAGTACGCGGGACCGCTGTTCCATCTGACGTCCGGCGCGAGCCTGCTCGGTGCATTTTTCATCGCGACCGATCCGGTCTCGGCGGCGACGAGCGGCCGCGGCAAGCTGATCTACGGCGCGGGCATCGGCGTGCTCACGTACGTCATCCGCACCTGGGGCGGCTATCCCGATGGCGTCGCGTTCGCGGTGCTCATCATGAACCTGGCCGTGCCACTCATCGATCGCTATACGATTCCGCGCATCTATGGGCATGCCCGTTAGACCCGCGCTGACTCTGGCGATCATTGCGGCCGTGCTCACGGCATTGGTGGTCCTGGTCGCAAGCTTCACGCGGGATCGCATCGCCAGCAACGAGCAGGCGTGGATCAGGCAGCGTCTCGATGCGCTCGTGCCGCCCGCAACACACGACAACGATCTGCTGGCCGACTCGATTGCGGTCACCGCACCGGATCTGCTTGGCTCATCGCAACCCATAAAGATTTACCGCGCGCGCCGCGCCGGTGCGCCGGTAGCTGCAGTGCTGCGGCCGATTGCGCCGGACGGCTATCGCGGACCGATCGAGCTGCTCGTGGCGATCGGCCAGGACGGTCGCCTGATCGGCGTGCAGGTGATCCGCCACCAGGAAACACCGGGGCTCGGCGATGCGTTCGAATCGCGCGACGTGCACTGGCCCGATCGTTTTCGCGGGCGCTCGCTGACAGATCCGCCGACACAGCGCTGGACCGTGCGGCGCGACGGCGGCGACTTCGATGCTTTCACCGGCGCGACGATCACGCCGCGGGCGATCGTGAAGGCGGTGCGCAACTCGCTCGAGTACTATCAGCGCAACTCTCAACGGATCTTCGAGCAACCCACCCAATGAGCGCCGGCAGCTCATCCAGGTTCGGCAGCACGGCGCGGCTCATCGCCGTCTGCCCGTTGCTCGCGATGAGCGATACCGTCGCCGATGCTCTCGGCATCGGCGTCGTCGTGCTGATCGTCGTACCACTCGCAACCGCGGTGCTCGCCCTCCTGCGATCGCGCCTGACGAGCGAGACGGCGCTCCCCGCGAGCATGCTGACAATCGCCGCGCTCGTAGCCTGCGTCGAGCTGCTGTTGAGCGCGTGGTTCAGCGAGCTGAGAACTGCGCTCACGCTGTTCGTGCCGCTGATCGTCTCGAACCTGATCGCCGTTCAGCATCTGCAAGCGCGGCACGAGAGTCTCGGCAAAGCACTCGCCGGCAGCCTGCAGATCGCGGCCGGCATCGCAGTCACGCTGCTGCCGCTCGGCATCGCTCGCGAGCTCGTCGGCAGAGGCTCGCTGCTGCACGACGCTGGCAATCTGCTCGGAGCCCATTGGGCGGAATTGAGCGTGTTCCGCGTGGACATGGGATTCCTGCTCGCGATGCTGCCGCCCGGTGCGTTCATCTCGTTCGGACTGCTGCTCGCCGCTCGCAATTGGATCATTCAGCGCCGCTCATGAACAAGAAGAAGGTCGCCGTGATTTTCGCGCGGCTGAAGTCGCGCAATCCGCAGCCGACCACCGAGCTGGAGTACAGCACGCCGTTCGAGCTGCTCGTCGCCGTGATTCTCTCGGCTCAAGCGACCGACAAGAGCGTCAATCTCGCGACGCGCACGTTGTTCAAGCACGCGAATACGGCGCAGGCGATTGCGCAACTCGGCGTCGAAGGCCTGTCGGACTACATCCGTACGATCGGCCTGTTCAACTCGAAGGCGAAGAACGTCATCGCGATGTGCCGCATCCTGCTCGAACAACACGGCGGCGCCGTCCCGCAGACGCGTGAGGCGCTCGAAGCGCTGCCCGGCGTCGGCCGCAAGACCGCGAACGTGATTCTGAACACGGCATTCGGGCAGCCGACGATCGCAGTCGACACGCACATCTTCCGCGTCGCGAATCGCACCGGGCTGGCGCCCGGCGAGACGGTGCGCGACGTGGAGGACCATCTCCTGAAAGTCGTACCGCCCGAGTACCTGCACGACGCGCATCACTGGCTGATCCTGCACGGCCGCTACACCTGCGTGGCGCGCAAGCCGAAGTGTCCCGAGTGTCCGATCCTGGAGCTGTGCGAGTTCCGGGAAAAAACCCGCTCGGAAAAGCCGGCCGCCGCGAAGCAGACGCGGCGGAAGCGATAGAATCGCGCCATGCCTTTTTTCGACAACCAGTCGCGCGACGAGCTGCGCCGCGTGTACGTCGAGGCCTGGCGCAAGCGCCGTGCGGGCCTGCCCGTGGAGCCGCTGGAAGCGCAGGTCGCAGACGTCATCGCGCTGCATCCGGAATACCACGCGGCGCTCGAGCGCGGCGCAGATGCGCTCGAGCGCGACTACACGCCGGAAGGCGGCCAATCGAACCCGTTCCTGCACATGGGCTTGCATCTCGCGGTGCGAGATCAGCTCGCGACCGACCGACCGGCCGGCATTCGCCAGGCCTTCCAGAACCTCGCGACGCGGCTGCGCTCCGAGCACGACGCCGAGCATCGCGTCATCGAATGCCTGGCCGAAGCGATGTGGGAAGCGCAGCGGACCGGCCGGCCCCCGGACGAGCAGGCGTATCTGGAGGCCGTTCTGCGCACCGACCGCTGAGCGCTTCTCTGCTATATTTTCGCCCCCACCGCCAACTGCGCACCCCATGACTACGATCCGGCAGGACGACGTGATCCAGAGCGTCGCCGACGCGCTTCAATACATTTCGTACTACCACTCGCCCGATTTCATCCAGGCCATGGCCGCTGCTTACGAGCGCGAAGCGAGCCCGGCGGCGAAGGACGCAATCAAGCAGATACTCGTCAACTCGCGCATGTGCGCGCAGGGTCATCGACCGATCTGCCAGGACACGGGCATCGTCACCGTGTTCGCGCGCGTCGGCATGAACGTACGCTGGGACGCGAGCGTGAGCCTCGCGGAGATGATCAACGAAGGCGTGCGCCGCGCGTACAACCATCCCGACAACAAGCTGCGCGCTTCGATCGTCGCCGACCCGGCGTTCGATCGGAAGAACACGCGCGACAACACGCCGGCAGTGATTCACATGGAAATCGTGCCCGGCGACGAAGTCGAGATCGCCGTGGCCGCCAAGGGCGGCGGCTCGGAGAACAAGGCGGTCATGACGATGCTCAATCCGTCGGATTCGATCGTCGACTGGATCCTGGAAACCGTGCCAGAGATGGGCGCGGGCTGGTGTCCGCCCGGCATGCTCGGCATCGGCATCGGCGGTACTGCCGAGAAGGCGATGGTGCTGGCGAAGCAGTCGCTGTTCGAGCCCGTCGACATTCACGAGGTGCGCGCGCGCGGCGCACAGAACCGCATCGAAGCACTGCGCCTGGAAATCCTCGACAAGGTGAACGCGCTGGGCATCGGCGCGCAGGGACTCGGCGGGTTGACGACCGTGCTGGACGTGAAGATCAAGGACTATCCGACGCACGCCGCATCGCTCCCGGTCGCAATCATTCCGAACTGTGCGGCCACGCGGCACGCGCATTTCGTGCTCGACGGCTCCGGGCCGGCGCAGCTCGATCCGCCGGACCTGGATCTCTGGCCGAAGCTCAGCTACGAAGCCGCGCCCGACTCGCGCCGCGTGAATCTGGACGCGCTGACGCGGGAGGACGTTGCGACGTGGCGTCCGGGCGAGCGCCTGCTGTTGTCCGGCAAGATGCTCACGGGCCGCGACGCTGCCCACAAGCGGCTCGCGCAGCTGATCGAATCGGGCCAGCCGCTGCCCGGCGGCCTCGATTTCAAGAATCGCGTCATCTACTACGTAGGACCGGTCGATCCAATGCCCGGGGAAGCGGTCGGACCGGCGGGACCGACGACCGCGACGCGCATGGACAAGTTCACCGAGATGATGCTCGGGCGCACCGGCTTGATCGCGATGGTCGGCAAAGCCGAGCGCGGGCCCGAGGCCATCGCTGCCATCCGCAAGCACAAGGCCGCATACCTCATGGCCGTCGGCGGCGCGGCCTACCTGGTTTCCAAGGCAATCCGCGCGAGCCGCGTCGTCGCCTTCGGCGATCTCGGCATGGAGGCGATCTACGAGTTCGAGGTGAAGGACATGCCGGTGACCGTGGCAGTCGATGCGCTCGGCGAGTCGGTGCACGAGACCGGTCCAGCGCAATGGCGCGGCCGCATCAAGGGCATCCCGGTCAAGACGGCCGTCCAGTGACGCTCGACTACGCGATCTTGCTGCCGCCGACGGTGCTGGTCTTTCTTACCGGCTTCGTCTGGCTGCGAATGGGATCGGATCGTCTGCGCGAGCTGCGTGCACGGCGCATTCATCCGCAAAAGGTCGCGACGTCGAAGCAGATGAGCGAGACGCTGCAGAACGTCCAGTCCGCCGATCACTTCCGCAACCTGTTCGAAGTGCCGGTGCTGTTCTACGCGCTGTGCGGCTTCCTCGCGATCACGAAGCTGACGACGCTGCTTCTGCTGGCATGCGCCTGGGGCTACGTCGTGCTGCGCGCGGCGCACGCGTACGTGCATTTGACCCACAACACAGTCGTGCGGCGCTTTCAGACGTTCGTCGCGAGCACGCTCGTGCTGTACGTGATGTGGGGCATCTTTGCCGTCAGACTGGTGATGTCGTAAGAGTCGGGCTGAAGCCCGACCCACAGGTCATCAATCCGTCGGCAGTTTGTATTCCGAGAACTGCTGGCGCAGTTGCAGCTTGCTGAGCTTGCCGGTTGCAGTGAGCGGCAACTTGTCGACGAACACGACGTCGTCCGGAATCCACCACTTCGCGATCTTGCCGAGATAGAACGCGAGCAGCTCCTCGCGCGTCGCGGACGCGCCCGCCTTCAGCACCACGACGAGCAGCGGCCGCTCCTGCCACTTCGGGTGCGGAATCGCGATCGCGGCAGCCTGCGCCACAGCCGGATGCGCCACGGCGAGATTCTCGAGCTCGATCGAGCTGATCCACTCACCGCCGGACTTGATGACGTCCTTGGTTCGATCGGTGATCTGCATGTAGCCGAGCGGGCAGATCGTGGCGACGTCGCCGGTGTTGAACCAGCCATCGGCTTCGAACGCAGCATCGTTGTCGCGCCGGTAGTAGCTCGAAGCGATCCACGGGCCGCGAACCTTGAGCGCACCGAATGCCTTACCGTCGCGCGGCAGCTCCTTGCCCTCGTCGTCCGTGATCTTCAGCTCCACGCCGAACACTGTGCGGCCCTGCTTGCAGCGCAACGCGTCGCGCTCGGCGGCCGGCAACTGCGCGGCTTCCGGCGACAGACAACGGATCGTGCCGATCGGGCTCATCTCCGTCATGCCCCACGCGTGCACGACTTCGACGCCGCGCTCGCGCAGCTGGTTCATCAACGTAAGCGGCACGGCGGAGCCGCCGGAGAGCACGCGCTGCAAGCTGTCGATGTTCTTGCCGGTCTTCTCGAGGTACGCGATCAGGCCCTGCCAGACGGTCGGCACGCCGGCCGCGAACGTCACTTGCTCCGCTTCGATCAGCCCCTGCAGCGTTTCCGGATCGCCCATCTTCGGCCCCGGAAACACCAGCTTCGCGCCGACTATCGCGCAGCCATACGGCAGCGCCCAGGCGTTGACGTGGAACATCGGCACGACCGGCATGACGACGTCCGCTCCGGCGAGGCCCATCGCATCCGGCAGCGCGGCCGCGTAGGTGTGCAGCAACGTCGAACGGTGGCTGTAGAGCACGCCTTTCGGATCGCCTGTCGTTCCCGAGGTGTAGCAGAGCGAGCTGGCGGTGCGCTCGTCGAACTCGGGCCACTCGAACCGCTCCGATTCCGGCGCAATCAGCGACTCATAGCTGCGCGCGTGACGCAGCGACGTCGCCGGCATGTGCGCGTCGTCGGTGAGGATCACGTAGCCCTCGAGTTTCGGCAGACGCGCTTGCAGCTTCTCGATCAACGGCACGAATGCCGGGTCGAGGAACAGCCAGCGATCCTCGGCATGATTGACGATGTAGGCGATCTGGTCTTCGAACAGCCGCGGATTGATGGTGTGGCAGACGAAGCCCGAACAGGACACGCCGTAGTAGATCTCGAAGTGCCGGAAGTCGTTCCAGGCCAGCGTCGCGACGCGGTCGCCCTGCTGCAGGCCGAGGCGCTGCAAAGCGTTGGCGAGCTTGCGGGTGCGCGCGAAAGCCTCGCGGAAGGTGTAGCGGTGACGGGGATGGTCCGCGGTGATCGAGACGATCTCGCGGTTGGGATGCTGTAAGTCTGCGTGCCGCAGGATCGCGCTGATCAGCAGCGGCCGATCCATCATCTGTCCGAACATGGAGTCCCCCCGGGCCAACCCCGGCTAGGCTACCGCGTGCTGACGGGCGTGGCGAGCGAGGCGGCGTTCGGGATGGCCGGCTGGCTTTCCCCGGCTATCACGGCATGGCCTTCAGCCGCTTCGCCGGCCGTGTCCGCAGACTGCGGGGCGTCGCCGAAGCCGTACTGCACGACAATGCGCGCGATGTGCGGGTGCTCGCTGCTCCACTGCGTGAAGTTGACGCACACGGCCTTGAGCTCGTTGGCCTGCGCGTACTCGAACGACTTGCCCGTGAAGCGCGCGCCGCCGAGGTCCTGCTCCAGGGTCGCCTTGTGGGACTCCCAGGGCTGCTGGACGGCATCGGGCTGCGCGAATAGCTCGATCCGCTCGATGCGGGCGTACGCCGGCACGGTGCCGCACAGAGCGATGCGCTGTGCATCGGCCTCGGCGCACGCCGTCGCGGTATCCGTCCGGCGGCAGGCCGGCACGTAGGCAATCGACTCGACCGTATCCTCGACACCGTCCCCGTCCATCGCGACCGGCATCACCATGCCTGCGGGCTGCGAGGTCGGCAGGTCGGTGCCGTGCACTTGGTCGCGACCCTGCGCGATCAGCGCCCGCATATCCTTCAGCTCATCGCGCATGGCGCGCAGGTCTTCGGCGTTACGCTGCTTGAGGAATTCCGAGTAGAGGAAGCCGCCCGCAGCGGACGCGACCATGAGCGCAAGGATGGAAAGGAGGGAGCGTGCCGTCGTGCCCTTCTTGGGCCGCGAGTCGACCTTGCGCGAGCGCCAGGCCATGAACAGCTGGAACAACGCCCCCGACACGGTCGCCACTGCGCCGATCATCGCCGCCAGGATCGTCTCGGAAAGTCCCATGCAGTCCCTCTAGCTGTCCGTTATGTCTGCTGCCAGCCGCCGGACTGTACTGGGTCACACTTCCTTCTCTCCCGTACGCAGTTGGCAGTTCCTGCCGACGGCGCGTTATGTCGAACGTGGTCGCGCTCAACTCCGTCCGGCTCGTGCCGTTACAAAAGCCAATTGCCGTTCTCCGGACGACGCTGCGTCGCGCCCTGAACGGACCTGAAGTCGATCGGAGTGAGCAATGTCGGGCAGCGCCAGCCAGAACAGTCGGGTGATCCTCGCCGTGGACGATTCCGCCTCGATGCGGCAGATGGTGCGCTTCACTCTCGAAAGCGCCGGCTATCGCGTCGTGCAGGCTGTCGACGGCATCGAAGCGCTCGACTACGCCAAGACCAGCGCTGTCGACCTGGTGCTGACCGACGTCAACATGCCGCGCATGGACGGCATCACTCTGGTGCGCGAGTTGCGCGGGCTGAGCACCTACAAATTCACACCGATGCTGGTGCTGACCACCGAATCCGGTCAGGACACCAAGCAGCGCGGCAAGCAGGCCGGCGCCACCGGCTGGATCGTCAAGCCGTTCAGTCCCGAGCAGTTGCTGTCGACGATCGCACGGGTGCTGTGAGAGCTCGTCCCATGGACTTCTCGCAGCTGGTTCCGAACCCGAGCGAATCGACCGACGACACGGTCATGATTCGGGCGTCGACCTGGACGCCGGAACAGCAGATCGCGCGCCTGCTGTCGCTGTGCGAAGCGCAGATGGAATCGGCGCTGTCGGAATCCGACGTCGCCGTGCAGGAGCTGGTCAAGTCTTTCGCCGGATTGATCGAGGCCGGTCAGGCGCTCGGCTCGATGAGCGAGAAAGCGCCGGAGGCCGGCGCGACCGACATGGCGGCGCAGTTGGACGCGCTCAAGAAACAGACCGCCGCGGCCATCGTCGCCTTCCAGTTTTACGACAAGCTGACGCAGCGCCTCGGTCACGTGCGCTACAGCCTCTCCGCGCTCGCGATGTTCGTCTGCGATGGCGCCAAGACGGGCGAGCGCGACCAGTGGCGGCGCATGTTCGCGACCTTGCGCCGGCTGTATCGCACGGAGGAAGAGCGCCAGCTCTTCCGGATGATGGTCGAAGGTGCGAGCGCCGAAGAGGCGCGCGAGCACATCCAGCAGTCGACGCTCACGTTACGAGCGGCGCCGACCGGCGAGATCGAGATCTTCTGAAACTGCGACGCGCTGCAATGTCGTGATGTGACAGAAGATCGTAGTCTGCAACGCGTCGCCGTAGGGAACTGGACTAGCCGCTTGCTGGGCTGAGACCTGCGTCGCGATACATCCCATACACGACTTCGCCCCGCGATCAGTGTGACCTGTAACACGGTCCCAAATCGCGCAAGGGCTATCGTGCATCGCAGGTACGAAGATTTTTTCGCGCGCTGGCCAAACCGGGCAAGGCGGCGCGTGCAGGCAGCCGGGAGGGGTTTATGGTAATCGACGCAAGGACGATAGTGGGTGCAGCAGGAGCTTTCGCTGTGGCTGGTTTGGCGCTGTGGCTGCTTTCGCCACCGGCGGAACAGCCGGGCAGGCACGGCAGCGTCGAAGTGACGCAGGTTCAGGAGAAGTCCTGGACGGTCGAGGTGAAAGACCTCGGCGCCGCGGATACGAAAGACACGGCACGGACGGCGGCCAACCGCTAACGGTTTGGTCGCTTCTGGCATCATGGCTGGATGAGCGTTATCTACCTCATCCGGCACGGCCAGGCTTCTTTCGGCACCGATAACTACGATCAACTGTCCGCGGTCGGGCGCGAGCAGAGCGCAATTCTCGGCGGCTATTTCGCTGCTCTTGGCGAACCGATCCACCGCATCTACACCGGCACACTCGAACGGCAGCGCGAAACTGCGCAGCTCGTTGCTGCCGCGCTTGCACCGAATCCCCCGCCGCTGACCGTCGAATCTGCATTCGACGAGTACGACAGCGAATCGATCCTGCGCGCCTTCGCCGCGTCGCTGACCCCGGCGCAGCTGCAGGAAGCCGGTTGGCCCGCCTTGCACGCCGACCGCAGGCGTTTCCAGTTCTTCCTCGAGCGAGCAGCGCGCGCCTGGGTCGAGGCGCAGATCGTGGCCGAACACATGCTGCCCTGGCGCAGCTTCCATGGGCGAATCATCGCCGCGATCGAGCAGATCATGCGTACGGAAGGCCGCGGCAAGACGCTGCTCGTGAGCACATCCGGCGGCGTGATCGGCACGATCGTCGCGCACGTGCTCGGCCTCGCGAATCACATCGGCATCGAGCTGAACTGGGCCGTGCACAACGCGTCGATCACGCGGCTGATCTACAACGCCGACAAGATGTCGCTGTCGATGTTCAACGGCCTGCCGCATCTCGACCAGGAAGGCCGGCGGCAACTCATCACGTATCGCTGAGTTTTACCAACCCAGAGCTCGCTTGCGCTGCTCCACTGCGCTCGGCTCTTCGAGCGAGGCACCGAGCTGGTGCAGGATGCCGTTGTCGAGTCCGTAGATGAGGCTGTGAATGGCCACTGGCTGTCCGCGGGCCCACGCGTCCTGCAGCAGCGTCGTCTCGGCGACGTTGATCGCCTGCGACAGCACGTTGAGCTCGCACAACCGCATCATGCGCGCGTGCGGATCCTGCAGCCGACCGAGCTCGTCGCGATTGCGGTTGCGCACGTCCTGCACGTGGCGCAGCCAGTTGTCGATCAGGCCGAGCTTGTCGTCGCGCATCGCCGCCGCGACGCCGCCGCAGCCGTAGTGGCCCAGACGATGACGTGTCGGATCTTGAGCACGTCCACCGCGAACTGAATGACCGACAGGCAGTTCAGGTCGCTGTGCACGACCACATTCGCGACGTTGCGATGGACGAAGATCTCGCCGGGCAGCAGCCCCAGGATCTGATTGGCCGGCACGCGGCTGTCTGAACAGCCGATCCAGAGGTAGCGCGGCGCTTGCTGCTGTGCCAGTCGGGCGAAGAAGTCGGGATCGGACCTCGTGATCAGATCCGCCCACGATCGGTTGCGCTCCAGCAGGGTTTCCAATGAAGGGTGGTCGGTAGTCATCGGTGCCCTTGTATATCCCGGCGCGCATTGTAACTGCACCGCAGGACCTGCACTGTAGTTCGTGCATGACGCGACGATGACACGACGAACTTGTGATTTGCACAACGAGAACCCGGCCGGACGAGCCGAGCACTCATGACTTGCGCACTTCGCAATCTCGAACAATACCGAACAGGAGGTCTGTCATGCGTCGCAGAGCATTGCTGCCCGCTTTGGGGATTTCTCTCACGATGGTCGCCCTCGGGGTTACCGCCGACAACCGGCACCGGACGTTCCGCGCCTTCGCCGAGCTGGTTCCGGCCAACGAAGTTCCCTCGGTCTCGTCGGGCGCACGCGGCCGCTTCAAGGCGACGATCGATCGGGAAAATCAGACGATTTCATATGAGGTGAGCTACGAAGGCCTGGAGGATGCGCCCACGCAGTCGCATATCCATTTCGGTCAACGCCACACACTGGGCGGCGTCAGTGTATTTCTGTGCGGCAACGCGCCGGCCGTACCGCCGGCGCCGTTCCCGGCACCGCCTGCCTGCCCGGTTTCCCCGGCAACAGTGACCGGCGTGCTGACGGCGGCGAATATCGTGGGGCCGAACGGCCAGGGCATCGCGCCGTCCCTGAACGGGGTCAACGAGTTCGACGAGCTGGTCGAGGCGATCCTGAGCGGCAATACCTACGCCAACGTTCACTCCGCGAAATTCCAGGGCGGCGAGGTGCGTGGCCAGATCCGCACTGACGAAAGACACGGGAAACACTAGACCGAAGGGCCAACCCGTCGGGCCGGACATCGCCGTATACTCGCGCAGGGAGACTTGCGCGGATGCGGCGATGTTAGCGCGTAGGATCAGTGTCACGTGCATCGCATGGGTAGCGATGCTCGGCTGCCTATTGCCCGCATTGCCCGCTGCAGCCGGTGACGTGAGCGGCTCCGTCGCGATCACGACCGACTACATCTACCGCGGCATCTCGCAAACCGACGGCCGGCCGGCGGCGCAGGCTGGCGCACAGTTTCATTCGTCCGCGGGCTGGAACGCCGGCATGTGGGCATCGAGTGTCGACTTCCAGAACGGCGCCGACCTGGCCTACGAGCTCGATCTGCAGGCCGGCTACTCGTGGCAACTGAATCCCGACTGGTCGGTGCAGCTCGGCTATGTTCATTACGCGTACCTGAATGATCACGACTCCGGTTACGACTACGACGAGGTCAACGCATCGGTCAGCTATCAGCAGCGCGCGACCGCCAGCGTCTCCTGGTCGCCCAACACGTCGAAGCACACGTACTGGGGATCCATTTGGGACAAGCAGGCGGTCGCATACGAGCTGTCCGTACTGCAACCTTTGCACCCGCGCTGGTCGATCTACGCCGGCGTCGGCTACTACGATCTCAGCGATCTCGTTGACACCGGTTACTGGTACTGGAGCACCGGGCTCGCCTTCACCTGGCAGGGCATGCAGGTCGATCTGCTGCACATCGATACCGATTCCACGGCGACGCGCCTGTTCGATAGCGGCAGCCGCTGGACGGCGGCCCTGACCTGGCGCTTCTGAACCTCACACCCCCTCCGGGGTACTCAATCACAACGGCCACGGCTGCAAATGAACTCGGTGTCTTCCAGCGGTCATTCACTTAGTACGTCCGGCGGCAGTTCCTCGAACGCTCGCGAGCTCGAGCTGCTGCGCCAGGTCGCGACGGGCGATAGAACGGCTTTCAAAGAGCTGTATCTGATCTATCACCGCCGGCTCGCTCGTTTCCTCATGAGAATGACCTCCCGTCACGACCTGATCGAGGAAGTGATCAATGACACCTTGTGGACTGTGTGGTTGAAGGCCGGAGACTTTCGCGGCGACTCGCTGGTTTCGACCTGGATCGTCGGCATCACGTACCGGCGGGCGCTCAAGGCGCTGCGCCGGCACGGAGCGCCGCGACCGATGCTGGTCGAAGAGGTCGCTGTTGCGCCGGACGCGCAACAGGAGGACGAGAATCGTCAGTGGCTCGGGCAGGCGCTCGCGGAGCTGCCGCTCGAGCAGCGCATGGTGATGGAGTTCTCGTACCTGATGGGCCACTCCTGCGAGGAGATCGCGCAAATCATGCAATGCCCGGTCAACACGGTGAAGACGCGGATGTTCCACGCACGCGAAAAGCTGCGTCGCTCGCTGCCTCGCCTCGCTGGCAGTAATCAGACCGGCGGAAACAAGTAAATCGGCAATGACACACAGCCCCCACACTGGACCTCTCGGCGCGCATGGCGAATGCTGGAATCTGCTGCCCTGGATCGCCAACGAAAGCGCCGCGGCCAAAGACGTCGCGCGCGTCGACGCGCACTTGAGCGAGTGCCGCGAATGCCAGGAAGAGCTGGAATTCCAGCGCCAGCTGCGTAACGCGATCCGCGCCGAAGAGGCGATCGTGCTCGCGCCGCAGACCTCGCTGCAGAAGCTCATTCAGCGGATCGATACGGTCGAGGACCTGGACGACGATGAGCCGGAGACGGCACCCGTTGCGGCGGCCGAGCCGGTGGCGATTGCGAGCCGGCGCGAGCCGGTGCGTTGGTCGCGCTGGTTGGCGATTGCCGCCGCTATACAAGGCGTCGCAATTGCAGCGCTGCTGGGCGCCCTGTGGACGCAAGCGCAGTCTCACGACGACCTCACTGCCGGCCGATACGACATGCTCACCACGCCGACGGCAACGGTGGCGCGCGTGCCGGCGATTCGCGTCGTATTCACAGGCGACGTCGCGCTCGACGAGATGAATCGAGTGCTGCGCGCGATCGATGCGCAGATCATCGCCGGCCCGAGCGAGGCCAGCGTTTACACGTTGGGGCTGGCCGCGGACGCTGCCGACAAATCTGCTGTCGAGAAGGCGATCGCACGGCTGCGTGCAGACGGCCACGTGATGTTTGCTGAGCGCGTATCCGAGGCACCATGAAAAGCCTGTGGCTCTTCTGCGCCTGCATTTGGTTGCTCGCTGGCTGCGCGACTTCGCGCAACGTGCCGGCCGAACCGTTGATGGAATCCGATCCGACGCGTTTCGTCGTCGTCACTCTGCGCAACGACTCGGCTCCATCGATGCCGCGCGCAGGATCGACCGTGCGCGGCTACGAGCCGCCGCCGTCGTATTCGCTCGCGCCAGCTACGCGAGCCAGCGCCCAAGCAGTCGCGACGACGCATGGTCTGCGCGAAATCGCAGCGTGGCCGATCGGCTTGCTCGGCATTCACTGCATCGTCTTCGAATTGCCGGCCGGCGCCGACCGCAATGCCGTGCTCGAACGATTACGCCGTGACAGCCGCGTGGAGACTGCGCAGCCCTATCAGTCGTTCGCAACGCTGACGAACGACACGGGCACCACGACTAGCGATCCGTACCGGCCGCTGCAGAAAAACCTCGACATCATGGATGTCACGGGCGCCCATCTGTGGTCGCGCGGCGAAGGCGTGCGCGTCGCGATCATCGACACTGGCATCGACGCGACTCATCCCGACCTGGCCGGCCGCATCGTCAAGCAGGAGAACTTCGTCGACGGCAGCAAGGCCGGTCGCGATCGTCATGGCACTGCCGTCGCCGGCGTGATCGCGGCCGTCGAGAACAACAGCCAGGGGATCGTCGGCATCGCACCGGCCGCGCGGCTCTATGCCATGCGGGCCTGTTGGCCATCGCCGCGCGACGACTCCCGCGCCACGTGCAGCACGCTGACACTTGCCAAGGCTCTCGCGGCGGCTGTCGAAGCTCGCATGGATATCGTCAACCTCAGCCTGACCGGACCCGCGGATCCGCTGCTGACGCGGCTCGTCGAAGTGGGCCTGCGGCGCGGCATGGTGTTCGTCGGCGCCACGCCTCCGAACAGCGAGGGCAGCGTCTTCCCGACGGGGATTCCAGGTGTGATCGGCGTGGATGCTGCCGGCGCCAAGGCGTCTGCCGATTCGGTGCTCTTCGCCCCTGGCAGTGAAGTGCTCACGTTGGTGCCGGATGGTCGTTACGACTTCCTGTCCGGCAGCTCGCTCGCCGCGGCAAGCGTCTCGGGCGGAATTGCTCTGCTGCTCGCGCGCGATCGCAATCTGCCCGCGGAGAACGCGCGTGATCTGCTGGCGCGATCGAGCCGCAAAGTACCTGCGTCGCAGGGCGACGCCGCGAGCGTGAATCTGTGCGCGGCGATGGCCGCACTGATGCATCAAGGGGAATGCAAAGAAGAATGATGTCCCGCCGCAGGCCGACCTGCAGCGCCTGACCCGCAGGCGATGGTGTTAAAGTCCGCTCCGCTCTCACACCATCACCAGAAGGAATTTCCTCGTGCCGTTGAATGTCCGCGCGGCTGTCGTGCACGGCCCGAATCAGCCTTTCGTCATCGAAGAGGTGCAGCTCGAAGGCCCGCGCGCCGGCGAAGTGCTGATGCAGGTGAAGACGACCGGCCTGTGCCACTCCGATCTACACGCCTATGAAGGCAAAGTCCCGTGGCAATTTCCCGCGATTCTCGGGCACGAAGCTGCGGGCGTGATCGTCGAATGCGGGCCGGGCGTCACGCAGTTCAAAGTCGGCGATCACGTGATTCCCTTCCTCATTCCACAATGCGGAAAGTGCGCGTTCTGCAACTCGCCGAAGACGAATCTCTGTGTCGAAGCCTTCGCGCGCCTGCGGCCGCGTGAGAGCCGCTTCTCGCTCGGCGGCAAACCCGTCACGCAACTGTGGGGACTGGGTACGTTCGCCGAATACACCGTGCTGCCGGTGGACACGATCGCGAAGGTGCGCGACGACGCGCCGTTCGATCCGATCTGCTACATCGGCTGCGGCGCGACGACGGGTCTGGGCGCAGCGCTGTTCGCGGCGAAGATCGAGCGCGGCAGCTCGGTCATCGTGTTCGGCCTCGGCGGCATCGGGCTCAATGTGGTGCAGGGCGCGCGTCTCGCCGGCGCCAAGACGATCATCGGCGTCGACACCAATCCCGACAAAGAATCGATCGCACGACGCTTCGGCGCCACGGAATTCATCGATCCGCGGAAGGTCGAGAAACTCGTCAGCCACCTGATGAAGCTGACTGGTGGCGGCGCCGACTACACGTTCGAGTGCATCGGCATTCCGCAAGTCATGCGCCAGGCGTTCGAATGCACGAATCCGGCGTGGGGCACGAGTTACGTGATCGGCGTCGCGCCGCACGGTGCGGAGGTCACGGCACCGCCGGGCAGCCTGATGATGGGTCGTCACTGGACGGGCTGCTACATGGGCGGTGCGCGCCTCGGTCGCTTGCCCGAGATCGTCGACTGGTACGTCGAGAAAAAGATCGACCTCGACTCGCTCATCACCCACCGGCTCAAGCTCGAGCAGATCGGCGAGGGCTTCGAGATGATGAAGCGCGGCGAGTCGATCCGCTCCGTCGTCGTCCTCTGACCGTGGGGCAGGAACGCAGCCAGCCAGTCGTGCCGCGCCCCGCGGCGACCGTGCTGTTGTTGCGCGAGGGACACGGCAACGTCGAAGTGCTCGTCATCCGCCGGCACGAGAAGCTGGCTTTCATGGGCGGTATGTGGGTCTTTCCCGGCGGCACGGTGTGCGCCGCAGATGCCTCCCCGGCCGCCTTCGCCCGAATTCCCGCCTCGTCGCAGACGAATTGTGCGCGGCTTGGCACTCTGCATGGTGAGCCGCTCGCCGCGAGCGACTGTCTCGCGCTGGCAGTGGCAGCTTGCCGCGAGACGTTCGAAGAAACCGGGGTGCTGCTCGCGAGCGACACCGCCGGTGAGCCTTGCGACAACGATCTCACCGCGCGATTGCAGGAACGGCGGCGTGCGATCGCCGCGCAACCGGAACTGTTCGCGGAATTGCTGCAGGCCGAAGACCTTTTTCTGCGCGTCGAACGGCTCGTGTACTGGGCACATTGGATCACGCCGTCGGTCGTGCCGCGACGCTTCGATACGCGCTTCTTCCTCGCAGCCGTGCCCTCCGATCAAGCCGCGGTCATCGACAGCACGGAAACGGTCGACCACGCATGGATGAGCCCCGCCGCGCTCGTCGCAGCAGCGCAGACAGGCAACATGCCGGTTTCGCATCCGACGCTGTACAACCTGATGGAGCTCGACACGAGCCTGCAGCTGCATGGCTCCTTGCAGGGTTTACTGGCGGCGGAGTCGCAGCGCAGAGTCGTCGCGATCCTGCCGAAGATGGTTCACGAAGAACAAACCGCAATGGTGCTGCCGTGGGATCCTTTTTACCGGAATTTCGTAGGAGAGAGCGCGCCGGAGCATCTAGAGTATTCGGCACATTTGCGCGCGCTGCCGCCACGCATGATCGCGAAACGCTGAACGACTCCAGCATTGCGGGAAGATGAATGCGCGCAGTCGGATGCTCACGCGAAAAATATGGGTGGATACGTTTTCTCTCGCCCGTACAGTGATCGACGGAACGGAGGGCCATGGTGGCCCTGGATACAACACTGCTTTCATACGGAGGTGGCAGAATGTCGCGTCGTCAACGACTACACGTTCCGGGAGGAACGTACTACGTAGTCCAGCGGGGCAGTACGACTCGCCCGATCTTCTCCCAGCATCAGGACTACCAACTTTTCGAACGTCTGCTTGCGACCGCGCTGCGCAGGACCGGCGCGCGTCTGCACGCGTACTGTTGGACGCCAGACGCAATTCACATCGCGTTGCAGATCGATACTGTTTCGGTCGGCCGCTTCATGCAGGGAATCACCAGTCGCTACGCGCGCAGCATTCATGAGCGCGCAGCGGAGTCCGGCCACTTTTTCCGGCAGCGCTACAAGGCGATCCTGATCGATCCGGATGCGTACCTGCTGAAGCTGGTCCGCTACATCCACCAGTTGCCGGTGATCGAAGGCCTGAGCGCCGATCCCGGCGCGTATCCGTTCACGAGTCACGCCGCGTATCTCGGCAAAGGCGAGATCCCCTGGCTCACGACGCGCACGGCCTTGCGGCTCATGAGCGGTTGTGACCAGAACAGCGAGTACGCCGAATACATGGCGGTCGCACCGGCGCACGAGGAGCGCACGTTGTTCGAGCACGGCAGCAAGCACGACGCGCGCATCGTCGCGAGTCCCGAGTTTCTCGAGAATCTGCCGCGCCACCTGCGCGTCTATCGCAGCAAGCTCACGCTGGAGCAGATCATCCAGACCGTGACGTGCCGGCTCGGCGTCGATCGCGAGCACGTGCTCTCGAACTCGCGCCAGCGCGAAGTCACGCTGGCACGCGCGCTCATCGCCTGGTATGCGACCGAGCGACGAGTGGCGACGTTGAGCGAAGTCGCGCGCTATCTGCGCCGCGACCCTTCGACGCTGTCCGTTGCCGTGAGCCGCTATCGCCTGTGCAGGCCGGAGCTGTTCAAGCTGACGGCGCTGCACGACGTGGTGCCGCTCGCACGAATACAACTGGAAGTTTCCGAGCCGCAGTGGGAGGACGAGGTCGAGGTCGAACTCGAGGAAGAGTCGGAAGAGGAGCTGTACTCGAACGCCAACCGCGCGACCGCGCCGGCGGCGCGAGTCGGCGCCGGCGCCCGCCGCTGACCTTGCTCGCTTCGCTGCCTGCAGGACGCGGGCAGCGAAGCGGGAGCCGTGACTGACCTCAATCGGCTACGACCAGCATTGCCGCGTTCGGCGCGAGCACCGCGAGCATGGGTCCGGCCGCCACCAGGGCACGCGTCGGAAGCATTCTTCGTTTCGTACAGCCGTCAGCCACAGTCCCGAATAGCTACAGAGCCTCGCGCAGGGGTTGCAGGGCTGTCCGCGGCGGCCAGGATGAGGTGTTAGCGTCTGGCGCGACATGCTCAGGGCTCACGTGCTGCGCGCTCCACTGCGACGTCCCGTCCCGCTTGCGGATTCGGTCGGGTTGCACGTCGAGAACGTGGTGAACTGACCTTTCGGCAGGCCATGGGCATGCACGAACTCGACGTGCAGATGGAACGTCTCAGGATCCTCTGCCCCGAGATCGCCGTGTGCCGGATGCCATTCCAGGCGCCCCGGCGGTCGTGTTGCGAATATTGCGAAGCCTGACATCGACGCTCTCCTTTGCCGGCAAGCTGCCACAGCCGCTGCCGCGCGAACGTCCGGGTCTGCCGCTACGGGTCCGTTCGCGCCTCTGCGAGAAAGTGCAAAGCCTTGCGAGTGCTGCAGTAATTCGCGGGCTGCGTTACATCGGCGAGCGAAGCGCACGGCGTGTGTCAGATCAAGTGTTGTTGGTTTGGCGTGCTCGCGCCGATCGCAGCAATTTGGCCCAGCAAGCGAAAGATATATTCCAATAAGCCAAGACTGTCACGGCGCGGCCCGCTTCGTTCAATCCTTTGCCGAATAGTCCTAACTGCGCATATCCATAGATATATGCACGCAAGCTTGCGTGAGTGATAACGCTCCTTATTGACATCGTCGTGCATAGGAGCAGGTTTGCGCGCGCAGGGAGATATTTTTGGAAGCCAAGCTACTCAACAAGGTGGAACCGTCATGACGATCAAGCTCCAACTGGTGGATCTCGGCGATGCAATGGTGGAAACGCGGCAGCTGCCGGTCGTGCCGCTGTTCTTCGACAACCTGACTGCGTTCGGTCTTCTCCCGTTCTGAGGACGACCTTTTGCGGGTGCGTGCACGGCACGCACCCGCTTCTTCATATGCACCAATACTGGATTCCTGCGCACGTCCGCGTGTGTCCACTGCTCGCCAGCACGATCCTGCTGGATCTCGAGCGCAACCGTTACTTCGGCATCGGCATGAACGAGACGCGCGCTCTTTCGACGCTCGCGTTGAACTGGAATGAAGCGAACGGCAGCGCGGCAGCGGTCGAGCAACTCGCACCGGACGCGGCGATCGCCATGGCAGACGCACTCATCGCAGCCGGCTTGTTGAGCCGCGATCCTCCCGGCGATCGGGCGACTTTCGGCGCTCCCCCGCTGACGCTGAGCGGCGTCACCAGCGCAGGGCACGAGCTGAGCCGGCGTGCAGCGCTGCGTCTGGCACACGTAGCGAGTTTTCTCGCGGCGCTCGCCTGGACGCGGCGTGCGCTGCGCTCGCGCACGCTGTACTCGATCGCGAGCGAGGTCCGCGATCGGAAAGCTTCAGCCGGTAGCGCCTTCGATGAGCAGCGGGCCGTCGAACTGGTCGGCATCTTCCGGCGGCTGCGCCCGCATACGTTCGCCGCGCGGGACCGCTGCCTGTTTCATTCGCTGGCGCTCGTGCGCTTCATGGCGCGCCATGACGTGTTTCCGACTTGGGTGATCGGTGTGCGTGCAAAGCCGTGGGGAGCGCACGCCTGGGTACAACAGGGCAAGCTCCTGCTCGACGCGAATCCCGAGCAGGTTTGCGAGTACACGCCGATCCTGACCGTTTGACGACAACAAGATTGCGGCGGGAAACCGTGCGCACGGCGTAGCGCCTGACAGGCAAGGCGCATGGACGAGCGCGTGCGCGCGGGTAACAAGAAGAATGGCCTGCGTAAGGGGCAGCGCATGTTTCGCTACATTGCGCTCGTCTGGAACGTCACCGACGAGCAGCAATCACGCACAGCGGAGTCGCTGGACGAGCGGCTGCGCGCGCGACCGTGGGGGCGTGTATTTGCGAGCAACGGGCTGCGAATCTTCTGCGCTGACGAAGGCACGACGCTGCGGGCATTGCCTCTCGTGAACAACGCGGGCGTGGTTCTCGGCACGCTGTTCGAACGCAACCGCTCCATCGATGATGATGCTCCGGCACGACGCGCAGTGCTCAGCACCCGCAGCTGCGAACAGATCCTCGCGAGCCAAGGTCGATGGCTGATCGAGAACTGCTGGGGCAACTACGTGGCTCTGCTGCACGACGCTGCAGCGGGCACGGTGCGGGTGTTGAAAGATCCCACCGGCACGTTGCCCTGCTTCAAGACCATTTTCGAGGACGTGACCCTCCTCTTTTCGCATATCGGCGATTGCCTCGAGCTTGGTGTGCGCAAGGTCAACGTCGATGCAGCCTACTTGCGCGCACGCGTGCTTGGTTTCAACGATCTCGAGAAGGACGCGATCGAGCAGGTACAACAGATCCGCCGCGGCGAATGCGTCGAGCTCGACCCCGCCGTGCGGCCGATCATGCGGTCGCGCCGCTTCTACTGGGATCCGTTCAGGTTCCTGCAGCCGGGAAGCGTGCTCGAGGATCCGGAACGCGCCGCCGCGTCGATGCGCGCGACAGTGCGCTCATGCACGCACACGCTGTCGGGGGGTCACGCGAGCTTGTTGCACCGGCTGTCCGGTGGACTGGATTCCTCCATCGTCGCGGGTTGCCTCGGCCGTGCTTCCACGGAGCCGCGGATCGCGTGCTACACGTTCTTCAACCCGCACGGCCGCTCGGACGAGCGTCCTTGGGCTCGCCTCGCGGCGGAGCACAGCGGCTTCGAGCATCTCGAGTGCCCGGTCGCCCCTGAGGAGGTCGACTTCCCTGCACTCGTGCGGACGCGGCCCGCGACTGAGCCGTTGTCACTGCTGTCGTACCTGATGCGCGCCACGATCGATCACCGCCTGGCGGCGGAGCGCAAAGCCACAGCGGTGTTCACGGGCGATGGCGGCGATTCGGGATTCTGCAGCGACTCTTTTCCGTACGCAGTAACGGACTACCTGCGGCGCCACGGACCGCGTCTCGGAGCCCTGCGACTCGCATCCGAAGTCGCGCTGCGCACCGAGCGATCGACAGGCGCCGTACTGCTGAGGTCGATCCGGCATTGGCTGTTCGGCGGGAAGATCCGCGAGCAGCTCCCTGCCCTGCTCATGGGCTCGCGGCTCGTGAGCACCCAAGTGCGCGACGCCTTCGCACTACCGGAAAGCTATCCGCATCCGTGGTTCAGTCATCTTCGTCACGTGCCTTGGGACGTCATCCGTCGCCTCGGCACGCTCGTAGTCGCGCCTGAGTTCTACAACGTCATCGACGCTGCGCAGCCCGAGCCCGAGCTCATATCGCCGCTCTATGCGCAACCTGCGATCGAGTTGTTCCTGCGCATTCCGATCCACGTCCACGCACAAGGCGGGTGGGACCGTGGACTGGCGCGACGCGCTTTCGTGCGCGAAGTGCCGGAGCCGATTCTGCAGCGTCTATGGAAGGATCGAGCTCCCGGCTTTCACAGCGAGCTGCTCCTGCGCAATCTCGACCTGGTACGCGAGCTGTTCCTGGACGGCGTGCTGGTCAGGGAGGGTTTGCTCGATCGCGCAGCCGTGGAAGCCGCGTTCGAGCCAGGCCCGTCAAAAACGGAAGTGTTGCCCGTCGAGATCTATCGCCACCTGGATGTCGAGATTTGGGCGCGATACTGGATGAGCTAGCTCTTCAGGCGGCGCGGAGAACGCCGCTGCAGCGCGCCGACCACCGGCGCGCCCAGACTTCGGTGTCCAGGTGCCGCAACAGCTCGCCCGGAAACACAGCGCTCTTGACCAAGCCCGGGGCGAGCGCACGTTCGACTGCCGCCTTGTCCAGAAAGCCTTCGCCAACGAGCACGCCGTCGAGGAAGACCTCGCGCAGCCAATCGAGGTTGCGGCGAATGATCTCGTCGTGGAAATCACCCGCCCGATCCTTCCAGAGGCGGTTCAGGATGGGCTGCGCGACGTCGCCCCGGAATGCGTGCCGGGCCAGCCCGCGGTCCTGTCCGCCCTGGAATAGCACGTCGGCGGGAATCCTGAGCACCAGTTCAACCAGCGGCTGCGCGTAGATCGGAGTGACGATCTCCGGCCCAGCCGCGCTCGGCTGCGCCTGGCCGGCGTAGAGATCCGGCGTACCGAGCAGCATCCCAAGCTTGCTCATCGGCTCCCACGGCACGTGCTGCAGCCCTGTGAGCCAGGGATGAACCGCGGGAGCCGCTTCGCATTCGCGCACGACCTCATCCGTGACAAGGCTGCGCGCCTCGCGATTCAACGATGCAAGACTCGTCAGCGACCGCCCCGTCAGCCACATCTGCAGCGCGCGCTTCAACGCGTGCCAGGTCGTCTGGCCCAGCACGGACGCGGACTCGGCTGCCAACCGGACTACGGCGGGCCTCGGCCCACGCCTGCGCAGATACGCAACGGCGGCTTCACCGATACAAAAGCTGCCGAATGCGCAATCGCCGCCGTCTCCGGTGAAGGTCGCGCTAGCCGCGTGGCGCGCTATCAGGGTTTGCTCTTCAGCAGCCGTCACGAGGCACATCAGCGTGCTGAACGGCTCCGCCGTCGGCGCCATTTCCAGAATCGTGCCGAGCCGGATACTCGCAGCGGTGGATTCGACCTCGACGTGCTCACAATCGGAATTGCCGATTGCGAGGCGCGCCCAAGGTCGCGGATCCATTGGGCCGTTGGGAGTGTATTGCGTGTACGCCAGCACTCGCGGCCCGTGCGTGATGCGTCGCAGGCAGGCAAGAACGATTGACGAATCGAGGCCGCCGGAAAGACGCAGCAGGACGTCTTCGTGCGCCGAGGCGAGAGTCGATGTACACGACCGCAAAGTACTGCGCAGCGCGGTAGCAGCCAGGGATGGATCGTCCAGCGGCGGCTGCAGGCGAGCGATGTCGAACGGATTCCAGAGAAAGCGGCGGCCGATCATCGCTGGCTGCCGCAACGGCGAGAATTCGGCGCATTCGCCGCGGCGGATCTGCGTGACCTCGTTGAGGGCGTCGAACTGCTGAGTCATTTCGCCGCTATGCAATCTGCGCTCGATGAACCGGCGATTGGCCGTAAAGCGCAGCGGGCCGAGGTCCATGCAATCCGCGATCGCTGAGAAGACGACTGTGATCCCGCGGAAGCCGGTGCTGAAGCACGGCAGGCTGCCGCATGGATCGTTCAATACCAACGTGGTGCCGACCAGCGGGTCGACGATGAAGGCGACGTAGTTGCCCCAGCCGTTACGCACCAGCCATTCGCCGCGGCTGTCGACGATCGCAGCAGTTCGTGCTGCATCCAATTTGCAAAGTTGCGCAGGCGCGTCGTCGTCGAGAGCGGAGTTGCGAGCGAACAGCGAGCCGAGGACGACGCCCGCCCCTCCGGCGAGGGCGTGCGGCTCGAGCGAGCCGGGCCGAATATCCGTGCATAGCACTCGCAATCCAGGTCGATCCAGCGCCTCATGCCATTGCGACGAGGACGCCTTGAGACGACGCGTGGCCCCTTGGGCAGCATCCAGCTGCTGGGCATCCTGGGCATC
>Ga0134123_10000352_pt1 | contig 31328 bp, 25 predicted proteins | sample KB303_FD_96460 | JGI IMG/M metagenome (GOLD analysis project Ga0134123, IMG submission 96460) | Terrestrial soil microbial communities without Nitrogen fertilizer from Kellogg Biological Station, Michigan, USA - KB3-0-3 | ecosystem: Environmental > Terrestrial > Soil > Unclassified ...
CGGCGATCGCGCAGCGGCTGATCGAGAAGCTCAGCCTCCGGCTCCTCAGCGAGGGAGGCGTGAACCTCGCGGTGGGCATGGTCATCGATCCGACCCTGGTGAGCCGCTACCGCACCGATGAACCGCTGCTGGTGAGCCTGCGCGTCAAGCCTCCGGTGCCGGGCGTGAGACGGGCCGCGGTGGGGCGCGTCGAGCTTCGCTTCGACGGCGTGACCGCGCTCCCCGCCGGCGCGACGATGCTGGTGGAGTCGGCGACGATGTCCTATCGCACCGCTTACTCCACCGGCGTTCTGTTCGAGAACCGCCGCGTGCTGAACGACCTCAGCCTGCGCGACACCGGCCAGGACACGGTGCAGATCGCGGCGCCGCTCAGCGTGGCGGAAAAAGCGAATCCGCGGCAGCGCGACCGCCGCTACGCCGAGAAGCTGCTCGAGCATCTCAACGACCACGTCGAGTTCTACCACCGCGCGATCTGGCTGGCGATGGATCCGAACCGGCGCTTCCTCCTCCTCGACGGCCTCATCGCGCCGGATGCGGGAGGGCGCAGCGTGGCCTCGGTGGTCGAGAACCGGATCGTCGGCATCGTCGGCAACAGCCTGGTAATGCCCGTCGCGCTCGGCCAGAAGCTCGACACGACCTACGAGTTCGCCGACGCCACGCCGGAAGACCTCCGCCATCTCTACGCCATCGATGCCGCGCCGGCGATGCGCATCAGCATCCCCACCGCCGGCGTCTTCGCGGAGGCGGTGATGGGACGGTGCAACAGCTGCGAGGTCATCGACGACACGCGGTTCCGGCGCTGGGAGGATGAGCCGATCCCGGATCGTCCGACCGCGATCAATCCGCTGTCGACCGCGAGCCGCCGGCAGCCGGTGCCGTCGCTCGCGCCGGATGCGTTTCCCGAACCGCTGGTGCGCCTGCAGGCGGCGCCGCGCGCGCCCGATCCCACGGGACTGGCCGCCGCCGTCCAGGCGCTCGGCACGAACAACATCTTCCGCGACCTGACCGGAGTCGCGCTGAATCAGGCGAACGCCGCGCAGGCCCTCAAGTCGTCGATCAAGGCGGGGCAGGAGTTCGCGACGCGCGCGTCGACGCTGGCGCAGCAGAAGTTCCAGAACAAGGAGCTCGACCGGAACCTCGCCGCGGTGAAGTCGGCGCGCGACAAGGGGCTGACGGACAAGAAGGGCGCGCAGGACCTCGCCGAGGATCTGTTCCGCGGCGCGATCGGCGAGAAGAAATCCGGGAAGGAGAGCCCGACGAAGAACGCCGCGGTGAAACGGGCGATGGATCGCGTCACGCGCTCCAAAGACGGCTCGCTGCGCGTCGCCGGACCCCAGGGCTCCGTGGAGCTCACGGCGAAGAACAAGACCGGGGCGCAGACGATCGACGTGGCCATCGATCCTCCGATCGATCCGATCCGGCAGCGCTCCCAGCTCGTCTGCTGGGCGGCCGGAGGGGCGATGATGCGCTCGTGGCAGTTGCGCGCCTCGCAGACCGTCGAGACCTTCCTGGATGCGCTCGGCGGCAACTGGCGCGCGCGCTACGACCGCAACGAAGCGCTCTCCGTGGCCGATTTCCGCGCGTTCATGGCCGCCCTCGGTCTGGTGGAAGAGGGTCCGCAGAGTTACACGCCGCAGGGGCTGGCGCGCCTGCTGTCCGGCGGACCGCTGCTCACGGTCGGCGACGACGGCATCGCCGGCAATCAGCTCGTGCACGTCCGCATCGTCACGCGCATGACCGGCGACGGGTCGCCGAACGGAACGCGCGTGATCGCGGCGGACCCGGCGGTCGGCGCCGAGGTCCCGGCCGACTTCTCCGCGTTCGCCCGCAACATCGAGGCGAACGAGCCGGTGGCCACGGGGCTCGGCGTGTTCCACTTCTGATCACGCTGGAGGTTTCCTGTGGCACACGGGGAGATTCGTGCACTCAGCCCACACAACTCTTCGGCAGGTTAGCATGGCGTCTGCCCATGTTCATTCCGCTGCTGCAGAACGAGACCACCAAGCTCCTTCGCCGGCGCCGCTTCGCGATCGTGGTGGCGATCATGCTCGTGATCCTCACCCTCGTGTCGTACTCGCAGTATCGCGAGCTGCGGCAGCAGCGGAACGCGAACTGGCGCGCGGAGCTGCAGGAGCGGATCGCGCGCTATGAGAACCGGCTGCGGCGCGGGCGGATGAACGAGTCGTGGGCGCGGTCGATGCGCGCGGAAGTCCGCCGGCTGCAGTTCTATCTCGACCGCGGCATCAACCCCGAGCAGCCGACGGCGCCGCTGGTGGTGCGGACGTTCGCGAATGCCGCGGGCTTCCTGCTCCTGCCGCTGCTCGTGGCGGTCCTCGGCAGCGACATCGTGTCGGCGGAGAACGCGGAAGGGACGGACAAGCTGTTGCTGACGCGCCCCGTACGGCGCTGGAAGATCCTCGGCGCGAAGCTGGTCACCCTCTGGCTCTTCGCATCATTGACGCTGCTCCTCGGCGGCGCGCTGGCGTACGCCGTCACCGCGCCGGTGCTGCCCGCGGGCGGCTGGGACGCGCCGATGTTCAACGGCTTCCAGTTCTCCGGCGACACGTTCCGCGTCGACTCCGTGCGGCAGCTGCCGCTGTGGAAGGACGCGCTGCTGGCGTACGGCCTCGAGTGGTATGCGCTGCTCGCGGTCGCGTCGATCTCGCTGATGCTGTCGGTGATCTTCAAGTCGTCCGCGGCGTCGATCGGGACGATGCTGGCCTCGCTCATCGGCGGCACGATCCTCACGCGCGTGAGCCCCGACTGGACCGCGGGCAAGTATCTCTTCGTGAGCGCGCTCCCGCTGGCCGATTACTACTCCGGCCAGGCGCCGCCGTACGACGGGATGTCGATGACCTTCTGCATCGCGCTTCTCGGCGCATGGGCGATCGGCGCGCTGGCGGTGGCGTTCGCGCTGTTCACGCGGCGCGACGTGTTCGGCTGATCAACTTCCGGCTGTAGGCGAGTCGATCGCGTACTCGCTCTGCACCAGGCCGCTCGGGTACTGCCGCGTCGCGATGTGACGCAGCTTGATGTCCTTCGTCAACGGGCCGAAGAGCGGGATGCCTTCGCCGATGAGGACCGGCACGCGGGTGACGATGAGGCGGTCCACCAGGCCGGCGCGCAGGAAGCGCTGCACGGTGATCCCGCCGTCGACGTAGAGATGATGCGAGCCGGTGGCGGCGAGCTGCGCGGCGATGTCCGCGGGCTCGCCGCTCATCTGTTCGACCGTGCCACCCTTCACCACGGACAGGTCGATGGGCTGGCTGCTCAGGACGACGACGCGCTTTCTGCTGTCGTAGGGCCAGCCCGGGAAGCCCAGCACGATTTCGAACGTGTTCCGTCCGATCACGATCGCGTCGACGCTGGCGATGAACTCTTCGTAGCCGTGCGGCTCGGCGTCCTCCGGCAGGAAATCGAGCGCGCCGTTGCGGCGCGCGATGAAGCCGTCGACGCTGGCGCCGACAAAAACCGAGATGGTCATCGCCTCTCTCCCCTGCTGATGATCGCCGCGATCGGGAATCCGACGAACAGCATGTGGCCGAAGAACTGGATCCACCAGCGGATCGTGATCGAGGGCGGGCGATGCGCGAGCAGCGGAATCACGATCAGCGACATCACCATCCACACCAGCGGCCCATAGATCGCCGCAAGCACGATCACGCGTTGCGAGCGGATCCACTGCGAGCACTCATAGAGGATGAGGAACACGGCGGACCACGCGAAAGCCACGCCGAAGTGCATCAGGATGCCGATGAGCGCCGTCCGCGTCCCGCCCTGAAGCGCGTCGGGGCCGAGCAGCACCGATGCGACGCCCCGGAACAGGCGCGCCACCGTGGAACCGTAGAACGCGACGCTGAGAACACTCGAGAACAGCCCGTCGGCGATGCCGGTGACGAGCCCGGCCAGCAGGAGTCGCGAGAGCGCGCTGCGATTCATCGCGTGGATGGTACCGTAGAGAATCGATGAGAACCGCACCGAAAGACATCGACGACTACATCGCCGGCTTTCCGCCGGAGGTGCAGAAAAAGCTCGAGCAGATCCGGAAGACGATTCAGAAAGCGGTGCCGGACGCGGAAGAGGCGATCAGCTATCAGATCCCGACGTTCCGGCTGCGCGGGAAGAATCTGATTCACTTTGCCGCGTATCAGCGGCACATCGGGATGTATCCCGCGCCGCGGGGCGTGGACGAGTTCCAGGAAGAGCTGTCGCGGTACGAAGGCGGAAAAGGTACGGTGCAGTTTCCGCTGGACCAGCCGGTTCCGGTGGCGCTGATCCGCAGGATCGTGAAGTACCGCGTCAGCAGGCGGTGACCGATGGACGTCTGGTTCGTGCGCACCGCGGCGCTCACCGATGCGGAAGCGGCGTCCGCGAAGGAGCTGCTCAGCGGCGACGAATGCGAGCGCCAGCGGCACTTCCGCACCGAGACGCTCCGCCGCGACTTCGCGATCCGGCGGGCGCTGGTGCGGCTGGCGCTCTCGCATGAAGCCGGTGTCGATCCGCGCGCGTGGACGTTCGGGACGATCGGGAACGGGCGGCCGTGCATCGTCTCGCCCGCGGCCGGCGAGCTCGATTTCAACGTGTCCGATACGAAGGGGCTGATCGCGGTGGTGATCGCGCGCGGCGTGCGCGCGGCGATCGACGTCGAGCACCTCGGCCGGCAGACCAGCATCGAGCGGATGGCGCGCCGCTACTTCTCGGCCGAGGAGCAGCAAGCGCTGTTCGCGCTCGACGAGCCGCGGCGGCATCGCCGCTTCCTGGAGCTGTGGACGGCGAAGGAGGCCTACGTCAAGGCCCTCGGCACCGGCGTCGCGCACGGCTTCCGCGGCTTCAGCATTCGCTTCGACCCGCTGCGCGTCGACGGCGGCTGGCACCTCGAACAGCCCGTTCTCGGCGACGACTACCTGGCGACGGTCGCCATGCGCGGGGACGCGCGCCCCCTCGAGATTCGAGACGCCATTTCCCTTTTCACGGGGTAGGGAACCAGGTTCCTGCGGACACTCCCCTTCCAGAAGGGAGCGCCATGGACGCGAATCTTTTTCAGCAGGTCGTTCGGCAGATCGGCGAGTACCTCGAGACCGATGTGAGTCATCTCCGGCCGGACTCGCGCGTCGCATTCGCCGTCCCCGGCCTCGATTCCTTCAAGCTCTTTGAAATGCTGCTGTTTCTCGAAGACCGCTTCGAGATCGAGTTCGATGAAAACGTGATGGAAACGATCGACACGATGGAGGACTTCGTCAACCACATCGAATTACTGCTGTCCAGGAAAACGGAAAAGGTTTGACCAGCGTCTGGATCACGGGCATCGGAGTCATTTCGCCCCTCGGCGCCACGAGCGCGGAAAACTGGGAGAGGCTGATCGCCGGGCACTCGGGAGTCGGGCCGGTGAAACGATTCGATGCGAGCCGCTTTTCCTGCCGCCTGGCCGCGGAGGTCGTCGATGGCGAGTGGGGTGTTTCGGAGGTTCCGTATGCGCACGAGCTCAAGCGAATGGACCGGTTCGTTCAGTACGCGCTCGCTGCCGCATCGCATGCGTTTGCCGACAGCGGAATCCTGTCGGACGGCGCGTGTCCGCCGGACGGCGGAGTCTTCATCGGCGTCGGCACCGGCGGCTTGCCGCATCTCGAAGCCGGCGTCATCCTGCAGGAAACGCGGGGACCGCGCAGGGTCAGTCCGTATTTCATCCCCTCGCTGATCTCGAACATGGCCGCGAGCATGATCGCGCTCAACTATCGATTCCGCGGGCCGCAATACACGCTGGCCGGGGCCTGCGCCAGCGGGAACCAGGCCCTCGGGCAGGCGATGCGGGCGATCCGCAGCGGCGAGCTCCGGTGGGCGCTGGCCGGCGGCACCGAGGCGGCGATCACGCCGATCGGCTTCTCCGGACTGCAGGCGATGCACGCGCTGAGCAACACGCCGGACGCCTGCCACACGCCGCGTCCCTTCGACCAGGACTGCGACGGCATGATCGTCGGCGAGGGAGCGGCGGTCTTCGTCCTCGAGGAGCGCGGCCATGCCGAGGCTCGCGGCGCGGCGGTCCGCGCGGAATTGAGCGGCTACGCGACGTGCAGCGGCGGCATGCAGATCACCCTGCCGGCCGCCGAGGACATGACGCGCTGCATGGAGCTCGCTCTGCGCGACGCGAAGCTCGAGGCCGCGGACATCGACTGCGTTTACGCGCAGGCGGCGGGCATGGTCAAAGGCGATGAGTGCGAGCTGCAGGCGTTGCAGCAGGTGTTCGAAACGGCACGGCCGGCGGTGACGTCGATCAAAGGCCACATCGGACACACCTTCGCCGCCAGCGGGCCGCTGAGCGTGATGGCGTCGATCGAAACGCTGCGCACGCAGAAGATCCCGCCGACTCTGCACGTCGAAACCGTGGCGCCGCAGTATTCGGAGACGGACATCGTGCGCGAGCCGCGCGCCCGCGACGTCCGCCACTGTCTGATCAACTCGTTCGGGTTCGGCGGCGTCAACGCCAGCCTGGTCGTCTCTCACGGAGGTCCGCAATGAAGAAAGTGCTCCTCACCACCGCCCCGACCGAAGCGCTCATCGATCCGGATGGTCTCGGCGGCAACTGGTACGACCGCACGGACATCTATATGAGCTGGACCTGCGCGGTCGATATCGAGGACCGCCTCTCCGTCTCCTGCCCGCCCACCGGCCTGATCTTCCTGAAGGCCAACGTTCCGGACGTCGAGATCCTCGAATATCCGACGTGGGACGAATATCTCGCCGCGCTGCGGTCGGAGAAGTGGGACATGGTGGGGATCAGCTTCTACACCTGGTCCACGCCCGTCGCCATCGAGATGGCCAAAGCCGCGCGAGAAGCCGGCGTGCAGGACATCTGGGGCGGCAACTACGGCGCGATCACGCCGGGGCTGGAGCAGTGGTTCACGAACCTGGTCAAGGGGCCGGGCGAGTTCGTGCTTCATCAATATGTCTATGGCCGGCCCCTGCAGCGCATCCACCACCCGCCGATGTTCGGCGAGACGAAATTCCGCGGCATCACGTCTCCGGTCGGCTATCTGTACTCGAAGCGGGGCTGCAATATCGGCTGTACGTTCTGCTCCACGCCGGTCTTCAACCCGCTCGAGGACCCGATCAGCATGAACGAGCTGTCGGAGGCGCTCGACGCCTATCAGGAGCGCAAGGTCGCGCACGTCGTGATTTACGACGAGAGCTTCCTGCTGCAGAACGACCTCGGGAATCTCGTCATCGACGCTCTCGCGGAGCGGGGCCTCAAATGGGACTGCCTGACCCGCTCCGATCTGATTCACGGACGCATCGGCGAGCTGACCGACCGCGGCATGGACGGCGCGACGATCGGCATCGAGTCCTTCAATGCGAAGCATCACACCGACGTGCACAAGCGCGACGACGTGCGGATCATCCGCGAGACCATCGCGGAGCTGAATCATTACGGGCGCCGCGCCATCGGCACGTTCATGATCGGCTATGAGGACGACACGATCGACGAGATGCAGGACGACGTCCGGCAGCTCGCCGGCGAGGGCGTGTTCGTCTGCTCGCTGACGCTGCTGACGCCGTTCCACCGCACGCGGCTCTACAAGGAGATGGAGCCGCTCATCAATGAGCGGGACCTGAGCAAGTTCGATCTCTATCACCTGGTCTGGAACCACCCGAAGATGTCGCCGGATGAGGCCCGCGACGTGCTGGCGTGGGCGCAGAGGACGGTCAATGATCCCGAGCGGATGGCGGTCCGCAGCAAGAAGGACCTGAAGGAAGCGCTGCGGAGACGGATGGAGGCGCGAGGCCGCTCGCTTCCGGCGGAACACTGACATGCGTAAGTTCGCAACCGTCATTCGAGCCTTTGACGACAGTCTCGAAAAACATCCCGACCGCACGGCGATCCACGTTCTGGAACGGATGTCGGGAGCAGCCGCGCTTTCGTACGCGGAGCTCGACCGCGCCGCGCGTTGCGTTGCGAACGGCCTCAAAGAGCGGAACGTTCGCGCCGGAGACCGCGTCGTCATCGCCATCCCGACTTCGGCGGAGTTTTTCGCCGTCTACCTCGGCGCTCTCTTCTCGGGAGTCATCCCCATCATCGCGCCGGCGCGGACCACGCAGTTCGACGCGGTTCTCCAGGCCACCGGCGCCGGACTTGTGGTCGCCGCGGCGGAAGCGCGCGAGCTCTGCGGCAGCGCGGAGAGTCCGCGGCCGGATTTCACCGCGCGTGAATCCGACGTCGCCCATCTGCAGGCCACGTCCGGCACGACCGGCACTCCCAAATACGCCGTCATCCGCCACGGCAACATCGCGGCGAACGTCGAGGGGATCGGACTCGCGATCCAGCACCGCGACGGAGACTCGCTGGTAACGTGGCTCCCCTTCTTTCACGACATGGGGCTCATCGGCATTTCGTACTCGCTGTACTGGCAGTGCCCGCTGATCGCCACCGACGCGGCGAACTTCGTCCACAATCCGATCACCTGGCTGCAGATGATCTCTCGCTTCGGCGGGACGCTGTCGCCCGCGCCCAACTCGGCGTATCAGGCCTGCGCGCGCCTCGCGAAGCGCCGGACGTTCGAGGATCTCGACCTTTCGTCGTGGCGCGTGGCGCTCTGCGGCGCGGAGCCGGTCCATGAAGAGACGATCCGCCGGTTCACCGAGGCGTTCGAGCGCTACGGCTGGCGCGCGACGGCGATGCTGCCGGTCTATGGCCTGGCCGAGGCCACGCTGGCGGCGACGATCCCCGATCCCAACGCCCTGCCGCACATCGACCGGCTGGACGGCGAGCTCTCCATGAACATGGTGTCGGTCGGGCCGGCCATCCCGGGTCATCAGGTGCGCATTGTCGACGGCGAAGGATCGCCGCTGCGGGAGCGCGAGATCGGCGAGGTCGAGCTCGCCGGCCCCAGCGTGATCGATGAGTACTGGGACAATCCGCAGGAGACCCGGTCCCTGAAGCGCGCGGACGGGTTTCTGCGCACGGGCGACCTCGGATATCTCGCCGGCGGAGAGCTCTACATCACCGGCCGGCAGAAGGACATCATCATCATCAACGGCCGCAATCTCGTGCCCGCGCAGATCGAGGCGGCGATGGAGCAGGTCTTCAACGACGACATCGCCGGCATCGTCGCGTGCGGCGTGCAGGATGCGCAGACGAATTCCGAGTCCCTGCATCTCATCATCGAGTCGCGGATCCTGCCCCACCCCGACCGGGCGGTGGCGGAAGAGAAGCTGCGCGGCGGGCTGGAGTCGATGTTCGGCCTCGGCGGCGCAACGATCCACTGGGTGAAAAAGGGCGAGATCCCGAAGACGAGCAGCGGCAAGGTCCAGCGCCATCGCTGCCGCGAACTGACCATGGGAGGACGTCATGAGTATCAGCAGGCCCAATAAGCGCGTTCTGCTCACCACCCCGACGTGGGACGGCGTCATCCCGTTCTTTCAGAACCGGCGGCGGCACAAGGTCAACATCTCGTCGCTCACCAGCAAGAAGGAATTGCTCGAGCTCTGCATGAACGCCGAGGTCCAGATGGACTTCGAGTGGCCGTACGGCGGCATTCACATCCTCAAGGCAAACATTCCGTCCATCGACATCATGGATTATCCGAGCATGGAGGAATATGAAGCCCGCCTCCGGGACGGGCACTACGACGTCGTGGCGCTGAGCTTCTACCGGTTCAATATCCCGCAGGTCCTGAAGATGGTGGAGCTGGCGCGCAACTACGGCGTGAAGGAAGCGTGGGCGGGGAACTACGGCGCCAACTCGCCGGGCCTCGACAAGGTGTTCGACCGGATCTTCGACAGCGACGGCGTGGCGCAGATGAAGGCGGCCGTCGACGGCGAGCCGCTCGAATTCCGGCGCCATCCGCTGCTGATGGGCACGATGCTGAAGGGAGTGCCGATCGGCTATCTCTACACCGGCGTCGGCTGCCGCTATCAGTGCAAGTTCTGCCCGACGACGACGTTCATGCCCGACCCGTTCTATACGCCGATCGAGGAGATCCGCCGCGTGCTGGACGTCTACGAGCGCAACGGCATTCAGACGATCTCCATCCTCGACGAGACGTTCCTCCAGGACCACGAGCATTCCGAGCAGGTCATCCAGGAGTTCCACCGGAGGGGCCTGACCTGGCACTGCACCAGCCGGGTCACGCTGCTCGCCGGACGAGTGAAGGAGCTGCACCGGAAGGGACTGCGCAGCGTCTATACGGGCGTCGAGTCGCTGGCGAACCACACGCTGAGGCAGTACTCGAAGGGCCAGACCGTCTCCAGCATCCTGAATCTGTTCAAGGAGCTGAACGACGTCGGCATGACCACGACCATCACGTACATCTTCGGCTTCGAATGGGACACGGCCGAGTCGATCCTCGAGGCCGTCGACATCATCAAGAACGACATCAAGCCGTTCTGCGCGTCGATCCTGGTGCTGACGCCGCATACGAACTCGCAGATGGCGCACATCGAGCCGCTGATCGTGGACGACGATCACACGCACTACGACTCACGGCATCTGGTGTGGAAGCATCCGCACCTGTCGCCGGAGGACCTCTACGAGCTGCTCAGCATCGCCCACCGGGAGACGCTGCATCCGCGGAATCTGATCAAGAAGCGGATCGTCGACCGGATGCGCGCCCTCGAGACCGCCGCCCCGCCGCTGTTCTCGGAGACGGTGCAGTCGATTTACCGGAGCCATTAACACCCCTCATCCGCCTTCGGCACCTTCTCCCCTCGCGGAGGGGAGAAGGGCGTTGGAAGGAAGCGTGCCGCGAGCGCCCTTCTCCCCGCATGCGGGGAGAAGGTGCCGAAGGCGGATGAGGGGTTGGAACTAGTTACCCACGATGAAATAGCCCGCGGGCGACGGGCACTGCGCGAGGGCCGCGGCGGCCTGCGCGTTCACGCTCGCGAGGTCGCCCGCGCTCTGGCTCTTCGGCACGACCACGGTGAGGCACTTGTGGCTCGTGTTCGAGAACTCGTCGGTCGAGGTGATCGCGATGAGGTACACGCGGCCGTCGCCGGTACCGGCGCGCTCGGCGCGCAGCAGGAGCGATCCTGACGCGTCGATCGAGTCGCCGTCGTCCTCGTCGCTCCAGACCACGAACGTCGTCGTGGCGTCGCTGCTGTTGTCGACGGCGCTGATGCTCAGGCCGACGTCGACCATCTTGTTGTTCGGCGGCCAGAGCGAGCTCACGGCCACCGACGCGGTGATCGTCGGCGGCTGCGTGTCGGCGATGTCGATCGTCACCGTGGCGATGTTCGAGGAGTCGGTGCCGTCGTTGACGTGATACGTGAACGAGTCGGCGCCCGCGAAGCCGGGATCGGGCTCGTACGAGAACGAGCCGTCGGCATTCAGCACGAGCGTGCCGTTCGCGACGTCGACGTCGAGCACGGCGTGCTTCGGCCCTTCGACGTCGGTGTCGTTGCCGAGCACGCCCGGCGCCCCGACGTTCAACGTCGTGTCCTGGTTCATGGCGTGGTTGTCGTTCGCCGCGACCGGCACGTCGTTGACGCTGGTGACGGTCACGGTCACGGTCGCCGTGTCGGTGCCGCCGTTGCCGTCGTCGATCGTGTAGGTGAACGAGTCGCCGCCGAAGTAGTTCGCGTTCGGCGTGTAGCTGACGCCCGTGCCGCCGCCGGTGATGGCGACGGAGCCGTGGCTCCCCTGCGTGACGGCGACGATGGTCAGCACGTCGGCGTTCGCATCGGTGTCGTTCGCCAGCACGCCGATCGCATTCGCGCCGCTGTCCTCGGCGACGTTGGCGTTGTCGTCGACGGCGTCGGGATTCACATTCGACACGCACGCGACCTGCTCCTCGTACGCGCCGACGTCGCCGCCGTCGCCTCCCGGAGCATTGAGCACGCCCGCGCCGTCGCACGGACGAGTGAGCTCGCGCTGGTCGGTGGACGAGCCGCTGCTGTGTCCCTGATCGAGCGCGATGCTGCCCGCGCCGAGAGCGTGCGTCGGAGTCGCGCCGCCGTTGTTCTGCAGCGGCCCGAGGTTCAGCGCGGCGAAGCTGACGTCGAGCTGATCGCCGACCGCCGGAACGATCGTCGGAGTGCCGACCATCGTGCCGAGCTCGCCGACGATGTTGTACCCGAGACTCGTGAACGCGCCGTCGAGGTTCGGGAGATCGGCGCCGAGGTTGCCGGCCACGATGGTGTTGCGCAGCGTCGTCGGCCCGAGCGCGCGGATGCCGCCGGTGAGGTTGCTGAAGCCGCTCGAGTTCCCGGTGATCGTGCTGTTGACGATGTTCGCGGAGCCGCCGTCGACGACGATCGCGCCGCCGTGATGCGCGGCGGTATTGCCGCTGATCGTGCAGTTGGTGATGTTCATCGTGCCGGCGGACTCGAGGATCGCGCCGCCGTCGCCGCCGTTCACGGAACAGGAGGAGATGGTGACGTTCTCCAGGATCAGGGTGCCGCCGCTCATCAGAATGCCGCCGGCGGACCCGAGGCCGTTGCCGTTGCGGATGTGCAGATTGCGCAGCGTCACCACGACGCCCGGCGCGTTCGCGGGATTGATGTGGAAGAGCCGGTCCAGATCGGCGCCGTCGAGAATCGTGCCGTCGGGATGGCCGGTGATGATGATCGACTCGGTGATGTCGTAGTCGCCGGTCAGCGCCGCGTCTTCATTGATGCCGGCGATGGTCGTGGTGACCGCGCCCGGAAGGTTGAACACGATCTCGTCCACCCCGCTGCCGGCCGCGCACTGCGGATAGGCGGCGGTGTTGGTGTTCGAGTTGATGATCGCTTTCCGGAGCGTGCAGTGATTGATCGTCGGAGCCCCGGCGAGACTGTCCTGGAGACCTTCGACCTGATGGACCGTGGCATGTGCGGCGATGGGAAAGAGAACCAGCGAGAACAGGACGAGGGAGAGAGAGACCCTTCCTGATGGGCGCAATTCGAATACCTCCTGATTTTTACGGTTGCCTGCGAGAGAGGAGCTCTCAATCTAGGCAGCGCGGAGGCCAGGCGCTGTGAGGCAGGTCACCACGCGGTCACGCGGTCACGCGGTGTCGCGGTGTCATCCCGAGCGTGAGCGAGGGACCTGTGCGGGCGGGGCGCGAGGCATGTGCTTCGCGGCCCCGCCCGAGCCCCGGGTCCCTCGCTCACGCTCGGGATGACACTGCGTGACCACGTGACCGCGCGACCGACTCGGTCAGACGGTCACCGCGTCGGGTACCGGCGCAGGTACATCGCTGAGATCGCGGGCGGAGAGCCAGGCGCCGACGAGGTCGTAGGCGGAGAGGTAGATGCAGTACCAGAGCTGGCCGGCGGACATGACCGGCGTGAACCACGGAATCGCCATCAGCGAGACAATCAGCATGATGTGCGAGATCGCGAAGTCGCGCTTCGTCTGCGGCGCGGGCGGGCGGTACTCCTCCCCGCGCGCTGCGAACCACGCCTGGCGCAGGCCGAAGAACTCGCCGTAGCCCATCCAGAACAGCGCGCCGAAGTGCGCGACCCAGCTGAGGATGAAGAATCCGAACACGACCGAGACCGCGGCCGGCGACTCGATCCGCCACAGCACGCGCGGGATCGGCTGCCACGCGAAGCAGATGCCGAACAGCATCGCGCCGAACAGCAGGCAGTACGTCGAGCGCTCGAGCGGCTGGGGGAAGAAGCGGCGCATCCACTGCTTCACGCTGCTGCGCGCGAGGATGCTGTGCGACGCGCAGAAGATCGTCAGCAGCACCGTGTCGATCGCGAACGCCACCACGGGATTGCCGGGCGTCCCTGAGTCGACGGTCTTGCTCACCCCGACCCGATAGACCCACAGCGCGAAATACGCGAGGCTCCCCAGACCCACGATCTGGGTCCCGATCGCGTACGCCAGGATCCAGGGCTTCTTCAAGACGGCACGGCCTCGCGGAGCTCGCCGACGTTCTCAAAGACTTTCTTCGGCTTGTAGAACATCAGCAGGCTCTTCCAGATCGACTCCCACCATCCGAGAGTCCGGTACGGATAGCCGTGCTTGTGACAGTACTCCTCGACGACCTTGCTCATCTCCGGATAGTAGACATGCGGCACGCCCGGGAAGAGGTGATGCTCGATCTGGTAGTCGACGCCGGAGCAGGCCAGCTTGCCGAAGAAGCCGGTGCGGAAGTTGACGGTGGTCGCGGTCTGGCGGAGCACGTAGTCGTCCGCCATCTGGCTCTTGTCGATGAACACCGCCTCGTCGGGGAAGTGCGCGGGGCCGAAGGCGACGAACATCGCGTAGCCCATCAGGCCGTTACGGAGCGCGTAGAAGCCGAGGACGTGCAGCGGCGGGAAGAAGAACATCGGCGCGACGATCCAGACGAGGTGGTGCAGGATCAGCGTGCCGAGGTCGATCCAGTGCACGGGGCGGCGCTTCTTCGAGTCGAACAGATTCGACATCAGGAACACCCAGCCCTGGTACTGGGTGAAGAAGACGTTGAACGCCATCAGGATCGGCACGAGCACCCACTGGATGCGGTAGAAGAAGCGCCGGAAGCCGCGGGCATCCTGGATCTCGCGGTCGTTCACCGCGAACCACGGCATGAGGTCGACGTCCTTGTCGACTTCGATCACGTTCGGCGCCGGGTGATGCACGACGCAGTGCTTGTTCCACCAGTAGTTCGCGGCGGTGCCGAAGAGGAACGTGTAGCCGAAGTACGTCAGCGCCTTGTTGACAGCGGACAAGCGATGGTTAACGTTGTGCGACGAGGTGTGTGTGTTCGTCGCGATTCCGAGTCCGCCGTAGGTCGAGATCCAGATCGCGACGATGCGCACGAGGATGTTGTCGTCGGCGAGGTAGAGCGCGATGCCGCCGAAGTGCAGCACGAGATGGAACGCGAGCTGTGACATCACGCGGCCCTGGGCTTTGGTCATCCAGCCGCGCTCGCGGATGAGCTGACCGAGCTCGCGATAGGCCTGCCCATCGCCCGCGATCACGTTTCCGGTTTCTGCACTCATGAGGTCTCCTAAACGCGATGGAGCGGCATCGGCGCCGCGTAGTCCTTCGCGAACAACACCTGGTAGAGCGCCGCGTCCGACGCGCGCGCCGCCGCGACCGCCCCGCTCAGATAGAACTCCCACATCCGCTGGAACGAATCGTCATACTTCTGCTGATCCAGCTTTCCGCGATTCTCGCGGAAATTCTTCAGCCACCCGGCGGCAGTGTAGCCGTAATGGCGAATCATGTTCTCGACGTCGAGGATGGCGAGGCCGTGGACTTCGAGTCCGCGCGCGATCTCGGAGAGTTGCGGCTGGTTGGCGGCGGGGAAGATGTACTTCTGCCCGAAGGGGTCGTGCTCGTTCTTCGCGGCGTTCGCGCCGATGGTGTGCACGAGGCCGAGGCCGTCCGCCGGCAGCACCTCGGCGATCTTGCCGAAGTATTTGCCGTACTCGTGGCGCGGCACGTGCTCCATCATGCCGACGCTGACCACGCGGTCGAATTCGGGTTTGACGTCGTTGAAGTCGGCGTACTCGATCTTCACCTTGTCGCTCACGCCGGCGCGGGCCGCGTTTTCCTGGCCGCGCGCGCAGTGGCGTTTGCTGAGCGTGACGCCGGTGGCGATGACGCCGTGATGTTTCGCGGCGTGGATGAGCAGTCCGCCGAAGCCGCAGCCGATGTCGAGGAGGCGCAGCCCCGGGCGCAGCCGCAGCTTCCGGCAGATGCGCTCGAGCTTGTTTTGCTGCAGGGTCTCGAGGTCGTTCTCGGGATCGGTGGCGTAGCCGCAGGAGTACGTCATCGTCGAGTCGAGGAAGGCCTCGAAGAGATCGTCGCCGAGGTCGTAGTGGCGCTGGACGTTGTGCGCCTTGCCGCGGATGAACATGTCGGTGAGGCGCATGAGGCCGACGCGCGCCGCGACCATGGGACGCAGGCGCAGCTTCTTGTCGAGCCGGTTTCGCAGCAGGATCTCGAGCAGTTTGGGCAGCGCGTCGTCTTCGACGTCGAAGTCGCGCGCCATGTACGCTTCGCCGAGCCCGAGGCTGCCCTCGGTCAGCGTGCGGTGAAAGACCCGCGGGTTCGCCACACGGACCGTGACGTCGGGATCATGACCGTTGCCGTTGCCACCGCGTCCAACAATGAAATCGCGCCCACCGACCTGGAAACGAACTTTTGCGTCGGAAAGGCCGCGATCCAGGATATCCAGAAAGAGAGCCTGGCTCATGCCGCCCCTCGTAAATTTAATGATTTACCGATTTATCTCCGAGTGTATCACGCCTGAAAACGGAGCAGCAGCGCTGCCCAGTGGAACCCCGCGCCGAATGCCGTGAGCAGCACGACGTCGCCCGGTTTGACCCTCCCCTGACTGCGCGCCTGCCACAGCGCGACGGGGACGGATGCGGAGCCGGTGTTGCCGAGCTGCTGCACGTTGGTGAACAGTTTTTCCTCCGGAAGATGCAGCGTCTCGCCGACCGCCTGGAGGATCCGGAGGTTGGCCTGATGCGGGACGACGAGCGCGACGTCGTCGAGCGTCAGCCCCGCCATGCGCAGCACTTCCTTCGACGCCGCGGTCATGCGCGCGACCGCTTCGCGGAAGACTTCCGCGCCGTTCATCGTGACGTGCTGATGCTCGCGCCGCTGCGCGCGCTCCATGTTGAAGGGCTGCCGCGTGCCGCCGACGTGACAGCCGAGGATCTCCGTGCGGCTGCCGTCGGTGCCGGCGGTCGCCGCGAGAATGGTCGCCGCCCTCGGATCGGCCGCGAGCACCGCCGCGCCGGCAGCGTCGCCGAACAGCACCGCAGTCTCGCGCTCCTCCCAGTCCATCAGCCGCGACAACACCTCGACGCCGATCACGAGCGCTTTCTTCGACGTGCCGGCGATGCGCGACCGCGCGACGTCGAGCGCGAGCACGAACCCCGCACACCCGCTGCTGCCGAGGTCATACGCCGTCACCTCGCGCGCCCCGAGCCGATGCTGCACGAAGGCCGCGGTATCCGGCGAGTACACCTCGGGGGTATCCGACGCGACGATGATCTCGTCGATGTCCTGCGCCGTGAGCCCCGCGTCCTCCAGCGCCACCCGCGCCGCCGCCACCGCGAGGTCGGCCGTCGACTGGTCGTCCGCCGCAATGCGCCGCGTCTTGATCCCCGTGCGCCGCGTGATCCAGGTGTCGCTGGTATCGAGCCGCGCCGCCCAGTCGTCATTGGTCATGACGCGCTCGGGCAGGTATCCGCCAAGACCGAGGAGCCCTACATCCGCCATATTCGTGGGCGTAGCTTACCCTGGGGTTACCCTGGGGTCAGGTCTGGAATTTCAACCTTGCGAGGTTGAAATTCCAGACCTGACCCCCAGCCCATTCATTTTCGGACGGCGCGGCGGCGGGGGTGGGGCGGGAGGGCGGGGGGCGGCGGGACGAAGGCGAAGTTGTGCGTGCCGTCGAGGCCGCCTGAGCCGGAGGGAATGAACACGCCGCGAAAGGCGCCGGTGGTGGCGTCGTACTTCAGGACGCTGTCGGTCAGGAACGAGCCGACGAGCAGGTCGCCGTCGGGCGCGCGCGTGAGGCCGATCGGGATCCGCAGTCCGCCGCCCGAGGCGAAGATGCCGAGGCACTCGCAGGTGTCGGCGCGAAACCGAAAGACGGCGTTCTGATTCGGAGCGGCGGCGTACAGCAGACCATCGTCGCCGAACAGCACGCCCGTGATGCCGGTGTGCCCAGGACATCCGCACTTCCGAAGAAATGCACCGCTGTCCTTTTCATAGACATACACGCCGTTGCTGAGCGCCGCGCCGACGTAGATGTTGCCGTCGGGGCCGAACGTCAGTCCGACCGGCCCGCTCATCCCGCCTCCGCTCGCGGCGACGCCGCGCGCCTCGCCCGTTCTCCCGTCGTATCGCAGGATTCGGTCGTTGGGACCGTCGGCGACGTACAAGTCGCCGTCCGGTCCGAAGACCAGCGCACGACATGCGCTCAGGCCGCCGGTGTCGACGAAGACGTCGATGAACGCGCCGTTGCGGTCATAGCGGAGGATGCGTCCCTCGTCGCCGAGTCCCGCGTAGAGGTTGCCGTCCGGACCGAACGCGATGCCGTTCGGGTTCGCGAGCAGCCCGCCGGACGCGAACGTGCCGCGCAGCGCGCCGGTGGCTCCGTCATAGCGAATGATGCGATTCGTGAAACGCGAGGACACCAGGAGATCGGGCGCTTCGGCGGCCGGATCGCCGGCGGACTGCGCACGGACGACGCCCGGCGGGCAGGTGAGAAACACCGCGATCGTCGTCAAAACCAGGAGTCGTCGTCCGTGGCAGCCCATGGACGCGATGGTAGAAGAGCGCGCGTACGAGTCTGTCGAACGGACGTGACAATCGAACGACGACTTTGTCAAACGCGGTCCGGCAGCCAGTCGTGGTGTTACATTGCAAGCGGGCCCCATGCAGAGCACGCGCAGTTCCCGCCGCCGGCTCCGACTCAGCGCCGGACTGGTGCTCGTCACGGTCGCGCTCCTCGCCGGCTTTCAACTGAATCTGCTGCGCAGGCTCCGCGAGACGTCGACGGACTCGCGCGCCCGCGAGGCGTTCGAGATCGCCGCCGCCATTCGCGACGACGTCGCGAATTACTTCGATACGCACACGAACGCGAGTCTGGACGTCTCGCGCGAGCTGCTGAACGACGACGAGGCGCTCGCGCGGCATCTGTCGCGCACCGCGTTTCCGGGAGCGCGCGAGTTCTTCGTCGTGCGGCCGCTCGAAGGATCGCGCGCGGAGGTGCTGTTCTTCGACGCCGCGGCGGCACGGCTGGTCTCGCGTCCGTCCGCCGAGGCGATGCCCGCGATCCAGCTGGCGATCTATCCGTGGGTGTCCGCCGAACGGCGCCGCATCCTGCGCGCGCCGCAGGTGTCGGGGCCGGCCGGGTTCCAGCTCAATCTCGACTTCTTCCTCGCCGACCGCCGGAACCGCGTGATCCTCCACCCGGTAGGAATCCTTGACAAATTCGCGGGCGCAACGGGCTACATCGTGAACGAGGAATTCGTGTACCGGACGCTCGTGCCGCAGGCGATCGCGCGCACGCTCGCCGCCGGCCGCGAGCGAGCGCGCAATCTCGACGTCGTGCTGTACAACTTCAGCACCGGCGAGACGATCCATGGAAAACCGCCGCGCGACGGACGCGATCCGCTGACCGGCACGCGGCTCACGTATGCGATGGGCGATCACGCGATTCAGGTGTACAGCGCCGGTCCGACGCCGGCGCAGCTGGCATCGCGCAGTTTCGCCTTCAACGTCGCCCTGCTCGCCGCGATCGCGATCAACGCCATCGCCGGCGCGTTCCTCACGCTGCGCGCGGCGAGCGAGGAAGTGCGCTTCGCGGAGCTGACGCGCGACTTCGTCTCGAACGTGACGCACGAGCTGCGCACGCCGCTGGCGTCGATCCGCCTGTTCGCGGGACTCGTGCGCACCGCGCCGCCGGGATCGTTCGAGGAGACGCGGACCTACGGCGCGCACATCGAGAAGGAGAGCATCCGTTTGTCGCGCATGGTCGAGCGGATTCTCGAGCTGTCGCGCGTCCGCCGCGGCATCCGGCAGCCGCTGTCGGCGGTGGTGGATCTCGCCGAGGTCGCGCACGCCGCGGCGGCACTGCATGAAGCGCGGATCGCCGCGGAGGAGGTGCGCGTGACGTGGCGGCTGCCCGGCGAGCCGGCGTTCATCGCCGGCGAGCGCGATGTGCTGATCGAGTCGGTGGCGAACCTCATCGAGAACGCGATCAAGTATTCGCCCGCGGATCGGAAGGAGCTCGTCATCGAGGTGGCGTCGAGCGATGAGGAGGCGTGGGTGGCCGTGCACGACCACGGAGTGGGGATCCGTCCGCGCGACACGGCGCGGATCTTCGAGCGCTTTCAGCGCGCCGACAACGAGCTGACGCGCGTCGTCCCCGGCACCGGACTCGGGCTCGCGATCGTCCGCGAGAACGTCGAGCTCAACGGCGGGACGGTGCACGTGGAGAGTCAGCCCGGCCATGGGAGCGTATTCACGCTCCGCTTCCAGGTCCTGGGGAAGGCGTCATGAAACGGATTCTGCTCGTTGAAGACGATCCCGCGCTTTCGATCGCGCTGTCGGCGTCCCTCGTCCGCGCGGGATTCGATTGCGTCGCGACGCCGAGCGGCGCGGAAGGTCTGCGGCTGGCGCTGGAGAAAACCTTCGCGGCGGTGCTGCTCGACGTGATGCTGCCCGACCTCAACGGCCGCGTGGTCTGCGAGCGCCTGCGCAGCGTGTGGCCGGATGCGCCGATCATCATGATCACGGCTCTCGGCCACGAGCTCGATATCGTCGCCGGCCTCCACCTCGGCGCGGACGACTACATCGTGAAGCCGTTCGGCTTCAACGAGCTGCTGGCGCGCATCGAAGCGGTGATGCGGCGCCGCAACCCGCGGTCCGCACACAATGCCGTGCTTACCTTTGGCACGATCACGATCAACCTCGATCAGCGCACGGTGGTGAAGGGCGACGCCGTCCTCCCGCTCAGCACCCGCGACTTCGACATCCTCCGCTTCTTCGTCGAGCACCCGGGCCGTGTGGTGAGCCGGCACGAGATCGTCCCGCTGCTCGAGCACGACGAAGCCGGCATGGCCGCGCGCCTGCTCGATACGTACGTCTGGCGCCTGCGCCGATTGATCGAGGACGACCCGAGCCGCCCCGCGATCCTGCAGACGGTGCATGGGCGGGGGTATGTGCTCAGGCCCTCTTCGGAAGGTACGTCACACCCGTAATGCCTTCGAAATCGCGATCGCTGGTCACCAGCTCGGCGCGGAACTTCCGCGCGGTCGCGAGAACCATGGCGTCGGCCATCGCGAGACCGTGCTCCAGACTGAGATCCGCGGCGGTCAGCGCGATCTCCTGATCGATGGCGACGACCTGCGTTCGCTGCATCGCAGAAACCGCAATGACTCCGTCATCCTCGGACAGATCGCGCTTGAGCCGTTTGTAGACCTCGTAGATCACGATCACAGGAGTGACGACCGCCGACAGTTTGCGCAGCCGCGCGGCATAGTCATCAGCAAGCGGACCGTCCGTGAAGAACTCGACCCATCCAGAAGAGTCGATGACGATCACATGCGGTCCTTCTTTTCGCGCAGTCTGTCGGTTCGAATTCCTTTCGCGAAGCCTCGCAGAGAGGAAAGCGGCCGGTCGGGAACGAGCGTGATCATTCCCCCCTTCGCAACCACCTGCAACTCCTGCCCTACCCGGAGGTCCATGCTTTCACGCACTTCCTTCGGGATGACAACCTGAAACTTCGGCGAGACTCTCGTGCGAGCCATGCAACCTCCGATCGATCAGGAAATGGTAAGACGGTCCTCGACTGGGGGCAAGGCCGCGCGTAAGATCACGCCGCAGAGATGTAGAGGCGTATGTGAGCAAGCTCTTTATTTCGCACAGCTCGCGAGACGACAGCTTTGTGCGCGATCTCCAGCAGGCGCTCGGCGATCTCGGTCAGGACGTGTGGATCGACTCGCGTGAACTTCGCGGTGGTGATCCGCTCTGGCAGGAGATACAGCAAGCGATTGAGGACGCGTCGGCATACGCTGTCGTGGTCAGTACGGATGGGTTGCAATCGAAGTGGGTCGGCAAGGAGCTGCGCCATGCGCTCGACGTGCAGAAACAGCGCGGCAGGGACCAGTATCCGGTCATCCCGCTCTCGTTGAACGACACAAAACTCGGCGTGCTGGAAGAGTTCTTCGGCGAGGAGCCGATCTACATTCCCGTGAGCAGCGCCGCGGGCGGGATCGACGCGGCACTGAACGCGATCCTCGTGGCACTGGGCAAACGGCTCCCCGCGGATGTCGCGCCCGAACCTCAGCCTCCGGCCGAACCGCTGGAAGAGCTTGTGCTCGAGTTGACGGACCTGAAGTTCCACGAGCAGGACGGCGTGCGCCGCGCATCCGCTCGCGCGCGGCTGGTTTATGAACCCGCGACGCCGGGACAACCGGATGTCCACAGCGCGCAGAGCTGGCGCTTCATCGCTCCCCTCGGGCCCATCGAGGCCGAGGAATTGCGCTGGTATCTGGAGAAATACGCGATCTGGCCGAGCGAATACTTCCGTGACCGCGCCCTCAAAGTAGCGGAGAACCTCGTCAAATGGGGACAGCTCCTGCACGAGGAGGCGCTGCCCGTGGCACATACGGCCAACGTGATGAAAGCCTGGGCGCGGATCGCCGGTGAGGCCGGCCGCCGTTTTTCTGTCGAAGTGGATGCGGCGCTCGAAGCAGGTGCGCCCTCGGCCGAAACGGAGACTGCACGCGAATGCGCGACGCTCCTGCTCGGCCTGCCGTGGGAGCTTCTCCATGACGGCAACGCGTTCCTCTTCCAGGGGGCGAAGCCCGTTCGCGTTCGCCGTCGCCTGCCGGCCACGCGCGTGCTCGACGTCCCGGTCGTCGCGACTCCCATTCGCATCCTGCTTGTCACCGCGCGACCGGAGGACGATGCCTGCGGCTACATCGATCACCGCGCCAGTGCGCTGCCACTGGTCGAGGCGACGGAAGCGCTGGGAGGCCTCGTCCGCATCCACGTGCTCGACCCGCCCACGCTGACCGCGCTGCGTGAGGAGCTCGACCGCGCTCGTCGTGCACGCGAGCCGTATCACGTCGTTCACTTCGACGGCCATGGCGTCTACGACCAGCGTGCAGGCCTCGGCGGTCTTTGCTTCGAGGATCCGCAGGATATCGGCAAACTCGAGCAACGCCGGCATCTCACGGTCTACACGAACGACCTCGGTCCATTGCTCAGCGAGCAACGCATCCCGCTCGTCTTTCTCGAAGCCTGCCAGACCGCGCAGGCGGAGAAAGCGTCCGAGTCCGTCGCCTCAGAGCTGCTGAAAGTGGGCGTAGCCTCCGTCGTAGCGATGAGCCACAGCGTGCTCGTCGAGACCGCGCGCCGTTTCGTCGAGGCGTTTTACGACGCGCTCGCACGCGGCGACCGCGTTGGCGACGCCATGCTTCACGGCCAGCGCACCCTGAAGGACGACAATTTCCGCGGCCGCATCTTCGGCGCGGGCGAGCTGCGGCTCGAGGATTGGTTCGTGCCCGTGCTTTTTCAGGAAAAGGACGACCCGCAGCTCTTCCGCACGACGCCTTCGCAGCGGACACAGGATGATTTCAAGACCGCGCTTACAGCGCGCTTTGGCGAGCTGCCCGCAGCGCCAGAGACAGGCTTCATCGGCTGCAGCCGCGAACTGCTTGCGCTGCAGCGGCTACTGCGCCAGGACGGGAAAGCCCGTTATGCCGTCGTACGCGGCCAGGGCGGCGAAGGCAAGACCGCGCTCGCCGCCGAATTCGCTCGCTGGATGGTCCGCTCACACCAGATCCGCCGTGCTGCGTTTGTCTCCGTCGAGACTCACAGCAATCTTGCGGCGGTGCTCGATGCCATCGGACGCCAGCTCGTGCCGGATTACTCCGTTGCCACGTTCGATGACCTTGAAAAAGCCATTCTGCCTGTCGAGCGTGCTCTCGCCGAGCAGTCCACACTGCTGGTGATGGACAACATGGAAAGCATCCTTCTGCCTCCCTACCTCGAGACACCGGAGGCACTCTCCGAGGACGCGCGGGACGAGCTGAACTGGATCCTGGACCTGTGCAAGCGGCTCAACGCGAAGGGCGACACGCGGCTCGTCTTCACGAGCCGCGAGAAGCTGCCCGCACCGTTCGATGCCGAACGAAACCGGCGTGAACTGCAGCAACTCGACCCCGAGGATGCCGTGAAGCTCGTCGAGCGCGCATTGAACCGAGAAACCGCCGGCGCAGGCGGCGCCGCCGATGCCGCACGCGAATCAATCGAGCAACTCGTGGAGGCCGTACATGGCCACGCCCGCACCCTGGCGCTGCTGGCGCCGGCCCTGCGGAGCCGCGGCGTTGAGGCAACCCACGCATCACTCGTGAAACTGATGGCGGAGATGGAGCTGAAGTTTCCCGGCAGCCGGGAAAAATCGCTCTTTGCCAGTGTCGAACTATCGCTGCGCCGCATGTCGCCCACGAACCGTGACAAGGTGCGCGTACTTGGAGTGTTTCACGGCGGGGTCGATGTCGACATGCTCCGCGTGATGATGCAGTGGGAAAAAGAGGAGGTGGCCTCGTTGGCGGTCGAGCTGATCGAGACCGGGCTGGCGACGCCCAATCCTTATAACCATCTCAGTCTGAATCCCGCGCTCTGCCCCTATTTGCGCGGGCAGATGGACACTGCAGAACGTGAATCGCTGACGGCCCGCTGGGTCGAGGCGATGAGCGAGTATGCTGGCTTTCTCGATCGTCAGCAGTACCAGAATGCGAATGTCGCAGCGACGCTTACAGTGCTGGAACTATCGAACCTGTTTGCGCTGCTCGATCACGTTCAAGGCGCGAAAGACACCGAGACGACGATTGATCTCTGTACCTCGCTGTACGCCTTACTGCAATGGCTTGGCAGGCCGCGCCTTCTCGAGCGAGTAGCACAGGCACGCGATGCTGCAGTGGCGACTTTGGGCCAGACATGGAATCACGCCCGATTCGAGGCGCAACAGACCAAGATCGAGCAGCAATATGGCGACGGTCGGTTGCGCGAGGTATTCGACAGCGCGCAGGAGTTGCTGCGGCGCGCCCGTCAGGTGGGTGAAACGGGATATCTAGGTGCTGACTACGATCTGGCCATGGCCTGCATCCTGCTGGCCCGAATACTGAAAACGGCCGCTGGATCGGAAGACGCCCTAGCTTTATTGGACGAGGCGCAGAAACGATTCGAAGCCATCGAGCGGGACCGGCCGGGTCAGGGAGCAGACAGGATGGCGTCTGTCTGTTTCACGGAACGCGGCGACTGTCTTCGCAACCTAGGTCGGTTGGACGAAGCAGCTACCGCTTATGAAGAGAGTATCCGCCGCGCAGAGAAACGCGGTGACGAACGGAGCGCCGCCGTCGGAAAAGTCCAGCTTGGTACCGTCCGCTTGTTGCAGGACCGCTACAACGAGGCTCTGGAAACTTATGAGGATGCGCGCACGCGGTTCACGCAACTGGACGAACCAAGTTCCGTAGCCGCATGCTGGCATCAGACGGGTATAGTGTATCAGGAGGCGGGAAAGCCGGAAGGGGCGGAGGATGCCTATCGAAAGTCTCTCGCGATCAAGGTGCGAATCCGAGATGCGGCCGGACAGGCGAGCACGCTGGGGCAACTGGGAAACTTGTATAAGGGCGTTCTCGGTCGCCTTGAGGAAGCGGTGACTTTTTATCGGCAAGCAGCGGACAAGTATGTCGAGTTGGGAGATGAGGCGGGCGAAGGTCGCCAGAGGAACAATCTCGGGGATGCCCTGCGAAAGCTCCACCGTGTTGAGGAAGCGCGGCAGGAAGTTCGTCGCGCGATCGAATGTAAGGAACGTCTCGGCCACGCAGGTTCGATTTGGAATACTTGGGCCATTCTCAATGAAATCGAAGCGGCCGACGGAAAGCCCATCGCCGCTGCCGAGGCTAAGCGGAAAGCCATACAACACTATCTCGCCTATCGGCGTGACGGCGGTGAGAACCACTATCCCGATGGTCGCATCTGTCTCGCTATAACGCAGGCCCTGCTCACCGGTGATCCGGCGACGGCGGCGTCCCTTCTTCAGCAACTCGACGCGGACCCCCTGCTGCGCGCGCCGCTTCGCCGCTTTGTCGAAGCCCTCCAGGCCATCGTCGCCGGCAGCCGTGACCGCACCCTCGCCGACGCCCCCGATATCGACCACACCATGGCCGCCGAAATCCTCCTCCTCATCGAAACGCTGGAGGCGCGCGAGTAGCCTGGGGTCACATCTGGAATTTCAACCTTGCAAGGTTGAAATTCCAGACCTGACCCCCAGCCCCAGCCAGCATGTGACCACCGTCCCCCCGCCCGCCCGCGCCTGGAGGCGCATGCGGCCGCCGTGGGCTTCGATGATCTCGTTCGACAAGGCGAGGCCGACGCCGGTGCCGCCGGGTTTGGTCGAATAGAACGGGACGAGGGCCTGGCGGAGGACGTCTTCGGTCATGCCGCGGCCGGCGTCGGAGACGCGGAGGACGGTGCCGTCGGGGGCGCGCTGGATGGAGACGACGATCTGCTGCGGGTCGCTGCCCGATTCGTGGGCGTTTTTCACGAGGTTGATGAGGACCTGCTGCATCTGCGCGCGGTCGACGAAGGCCTCGGCGCGGGTGTCGCCTTCGGTGCGGAATTCGTAGAGCGCGCGGACGTCGTCGAGGATCGCGTCCCAGCGCGTTCGCTCCTTTCGCGGCGCGGGGAGGCGCGCGAACTGGGCGTACGACTCGAGGAACGAGCGGAGGAACGCGAGTCGCTCGTCGATGGCGTCGTAGATCTCGCCGAGGGTCTGCCGGCGGTCGGGCATCTCCTGCGCCAGGCGCGCGGAGTGGAAGAGGGAGCTGATCGGGGCGATGGTGTTGTTGATCTCGTGATTGATGACGCGGATGGCCTTCTTCCATACCGCGACTTCCTGGCGCCGCAGCTCGGCGGTGAGGCGCTCGACGAGGATGAGACGGTGCTCGAGCGTGTTGAGGCGGAACGTGCGCTGCGAGAGATGGAACGTCTCGTCCTGCTCGGCCGCGGGGACGGTGACGATCGCGTCGCCGCCGGCGCGCAGCGCGTCGCGCATCGGCTCGGTGACGCCGTCGACGACGCTCGCGTACCGCTCGCTGTCGATGCGCGTGCCGCTCGCGAACAGCTCGCGCGCGGCGACGTTCGAGTAGACGACGCGGTCGGCGGAGTTGACGAGCATCACCGCGATCGGCGTGCGCTGCAGGATCGTGTCGAGCAGCAGCTCCTTCTGATACACATCCGCGCGCTGGCCGCGCAGCACGTCCGCGACTTCGTTGTAGAGCCGCTTCACCGCCACCGTCTCGTCGCTCCCCGCGGCCGCGAGGCGCATGCTGAAGTCCGCGTCGCGATAGGCGCGCAAGCCGTCGTCGAGCCCCTGCAGCGCCGCCGTCATTTTCCGCACCGTCCACCGCGAGATCCAGAGCACCACCGGCACCATCGCGAGCATCGCGAGCGCCCAGCCGGCTTTCTCGTTCATCGAGAGGGCGCGGGCGACGCGCAGGGACACGAACGCTGTCGCGAACGCGACGATCGCTGTTAGGGAGAGTGCGGTTCTGACACGGGTTGAGAGTCTCATAGTCTCCTGGTCTCCTAGTCTCCTGGATTTTGTGGAGACCAGGAGACTAGGAGACTAGGAGACTATGAGACCAGGAGACTCACCTCGGCCTCCTCTCCAGCACGATCCCCAGCTTCTCCATGCGGCGGTACAGCGCCTGGCGGGAGATGCCGAGGGAGTCGGCGGCGCGGGAGACGCTGCCGGAGGCGTTGAGGAGGGCGATCTCGATCTGCTGGCGCTCGAGCGGGATGTCGGGGGCGGTGTCGCGCGCGGCGCCGAAGCCGAGGTCCTCGGCGGACACGGCGTCCTCGAGGCCCATCGCGGTCGCGCGGAGGATGCGGTTCTGCAGCTCGCGCACGTTGCCGGGCCATTCGTGCGCGAGCAGCGCGGCGCGGGCGGCGTCGCCGAGGCGCTTCGGCGGTTTCAGAAACGCCTGCGCCAGCGGCAGCACATCCTCGCGGCGCTCCTTCAGCGGCGGCACGCGGATCTCGACGACGTCGAGGCGGAAGTAGAGATCCTCGCGAAAGGCGCCGCGCGCGATGGCCTGGCGCAGATCGGCGTTCGTCGCGCAGAGCACGCGCACGTCGACGCGGCGCGTCTCGCTCGACCCGAGGCGCTCGAACTCGCCGCTCTGCAGCACGCGCAGCAGCTTCATCTGGCCGGCCGGCGAGAGGTTCCCGATCTCGTCGAGAAAAATCGTCCCGCCGTTCGCGGCCTCGAAGCGGCCGATGCGCAGTTTGTTCGAGCCGGTGTACGCGCCCGGCTCCGCGCCGAACAACTCGCTCTCCAGCAGGTCGTCCGGGATCGCGCCCGCGTTCACTTTCACCAGCGCCTTCTGCCGGCGCCGCGAGTTCGCGTGGATGATCTCCGCGATCTTTTCCTTCCCCGCGCCGTTCGGTCCGGTAATGAGCACCGGCACCTCGGAGGGCGCGATCTGGATCGCCAGCGAGACCACGCGATGCATCGCCTCGCTCTCGTACACGACGCCGCGCAGGTCGTGCTGGCGCGCGAGCGCGGCGCGCGTGCGGGTGCGCTCGCTGCGCAGCTTTTCGTTCTCGACCTTCAGCGCGCGGAGCTGCAGCAGATTGCGAACCGTCGCGACGAGCTTCGCGTCGTCCCACGGCTTCGCGAGGTAATCGCTCGCGCCTTCCTTCACCAGCTGCACCGCGGTCTCGAGCGAGGTCCACGCGGTGATGAGCAGGATCGGCAGATCGGGAGACGCGGCGCGCACGCGGCGGAAGAGCGCGATGCCTTCCTCCCCGCTCGTGGCGCCGGGGGAAAAGTTCATGTCCTGGAGGACGAGATCGACGTCGCCGCGCTCGATCAGCTTCAGCGCCGCTTCCGTGTCCGAGGTCGATTCGGCGTCGATGTCGTTGAGATCGAAGAGCACGCTCAGCGCTTTTGCGACGGCAGGCTGGTCTTCGACGATCAGGACTTTGGCCATGAGCACTGTGTGTCATTCCGAGCGCAGCGAGGAATCCCCTGAATCGGGGATTCCTCGCCGTCTTCGCGGCTCGGAATGACACTATACCGAGCGCGTCGCGATCGCCGGCGAAACGCTCGCGGCGCGCATGGCCGGCGGAATCGTGGCAACGAGTCCATTCACCCACAACAGCACCATCCCCACGCCGACGAGGTACCAGGGCATCTTCGTGTCGGTGAGCTGGCTGACGAGGAAGAAGTTCAGGGCGTAGGTGGCGATGATGCCGAGGATCAGGCCGATCGTGGTCACGATCCAGTTCTCGGCGAGGAAGTGCTTGAGGATGTCGCTCTTCGTCGCGCCGAGAGCGCGGCGGGTGCCGATCTGCTTCGTGCGCTCCGACACCGCGAGCGAGGTGATGCCGAGGATCCCGAGCGCGGTGATGAACACCAGCACCACGATGATCGCGGTCATGGCGCGGATGACGAGGCGGCCGCCCGAAAAAAAGTTGTCCTTGACGGTCGGAACGTCGAGCAGGCGGAAGACGCGGCCGGCGTTCACTTTCACCAGCGCCGGCTCGAGCTGCGCGGCAACCGCTTTCGCGGCGCCCGGCTCCGTCCGCACGAGATACCCCCAGCCTCCTGAGTCGTACGCCCGGCCGGGCGTGAAGAGCGCGTAGTCGCCGATGTTCCAGGCGTAGGGGTTGTAGAACTGATCGATCACGCCGATCACGGTGCGCGGGCGATCGCCGTCGCCGGTGGTGATGACGCGTCCGATCGGATTCGCGTCGCCCCACAGCTTCTTCGCGAGGCCGCTGGTGATGATGGTCACGGTCGTGGACGTATTCGGATCGACGGGCGTGTCGTTCTCGCGGAACGCGCGGCCGTGCGAGAGCTTCGCGCCGAGGGTGCCGAGGAGATCGCCGCGGGCGGCGTAGAACTGCGCCTGGAACTTCTCGCCGTAGCCTTCGGTCTTGAACGAGCCGGAGCTGCCGCCGCCCTGCCAGGGCAGAAAGCCCGTCACCGCGGCCGCTTTCACGCCGGGAACGGCGGCGATCGCGCGGAGGTCCGCGTTCACGACGTTCTCGACGTACGTCTGCTCCTTGAACTCCGGCGCGAACGGCGTGGCGATGACGTACAGCAGGTTGGCGTCATCGAAGCCGGAGATCTTCTGCATCTGCGCGCGCTCCGCGAGAATCATGTTCACGGCGTTCGTGACGATGGCGAGCGTGATCGCGATCTCGAGGATGATCAGCGTGAACCGCGTGCGGTTGTGCTTCATGGCGCGGATGATCGGACCGATGGGCATGGCGTCCTCCTTACTGCACTTTCAGCTGCATCGCCGGCGCGACCGAGCAGACGCGCCAGGAGGGATAGAGGCCGGCCAGCAGGCCGGCCACGAGTGAGAGGAAAATCGAGACGAAGACCATTTCGGCGTCGAAGGTGATCCGGACCGTGTTCTGCGGCATGAACTTGCCGATCATCATCAGGACGCCGAACGACATGGCGAGGCCGATCGCGCCGCCGACGATTCCGACGAGCTCGCACTCCACGACGTGCTGCAGGAAGACCTGGAAGCGGCTCGCGCCGAGCGCGCGGCGCACCGAGACCTCGGGGATCCGCGCGAGGAACTTGCCGAGCAGCAGGCCGACGAGATTCAGCGAGCAGACGATCAGGAAGAGCAGCGAGACGATGCTCATCGATTTGACCGCCGGCGGCACGATCCCGACTGCCTGGAAGAGCTCGGGCATCGTCGTCACTTCGGTGTGCAGCGGACGCTGGAAGCGTCCGAGCTTCTTCTGGTCCCGCACGTAGTTGTTCACGAAGTCGCGGAACGCCTGCTGTTTCCCGGGCGTCGGCAGCTCCGCCCAGTACTGGATCCACACCTGTTCGGAATCGAGGAACGACTCGTACGTCTGCTCGGCCTGTCCCTTCCAGCCGTCGCTGTTGCCGGCGGTGTTCATCTGCAGCAGCGGTGTGAAGTTGAAGGGCATGAAGACTCCCTCGACGCTGGCCGTGTTCTGAGTGACGTCGTAGAAGCGGAAGGCGGGCTTCCACTCGCTCGAGATCACGCCGACGACCCGGAAGTCGCGCTCGTCGAGCCGGATCGAGCGGCCGACGCTGTTGCCGCCGCCGAAGACCCGCTGATTGATGTCCTGGTCGATGACCACGATCTGCTCCGGCTTGGCGTCGGCGGCCTTGTCCCAGCCCGAGCCGTACTGGAACGGGATCTCGAACATCGGGAAGAAGTCGCTGAAGACCATCCGGATGTTGGTGGCGAAGGGGCGGCCGAACTTCGGATCGGGATGCGCGAACATCCTCGCGCGATAGGTGCCGACCTGCCGCGTCGGAATGTCCGACTTCATCAGCTCGCGCATGTCGCGATACGTGATCTGCGACGGCAGCGACTTCGGATCCTCGGCGTTCCAGGCGCGCGTCGGGTCCCAGTTGTCGAGGCGGACGTAGAAGAGCGTGTGGCTCTTTCCCGGCAGCGGGTCCTTCTCGAAGATGCGCCGCAGCGCGATGAAGGAGGTGGCGACGCAGATGCCGAGCGCGATCGCGCCGATGAGCAGCGCGGTGAGGATCGGATTGCGGCGAAGGCTCTTGAGGCCGATGCGGATGTTGTAGAGGAACATGTGCGGCTCCTGGACTATCCGAGCGTCGAGGCGATGCCGGCGCTCACTTCGTGTTTGGCCAGCGAGATGTGCGGCGTCTCGAGATCGACGACGCGGCCGTCGAGGACGTGGATCTGCCGCTGCGCGCGCACGGCGCATTCGGGACTGTGCGTGACCATGACGATGGTCGTGCCGGAGGCGTTGATGCGATCGAGCAGGTCCATGATCTCGCGCGCCATGAGCGAGTCGAGGTTGCCGGTGGGCTCGTCGGCGAGGATGAGCTTCGGGTCGC
>Ga0134123_10000354_pt1 | contig 31039 bp, 12 predicted proteins | sample KB303_FD_96460 | JGI IMG/M metagenome (GOLD analysis project Ga0134123, IMG submission 96460) | Terrestrial soil microbial communities without Nitrogen fertilizer from Kellogg Biological Station, Michigan, USA - KB3-0-3 | ecosystem: Environmental > Terrestrial > Soil > Unclassified ...
GAACAAGAATTATTTCTTCATTTAAAAAAGAAAAACGTTCCATAGTGCGCATGAGGACAGGCTTATGATCCAGCTCAGCAAACTGTTTGGGGACGGAGCTTCCAAAACGCTGGCCCGTTCCGGCAGCAGGGATAATTACAAAACGTTTCATGCAGGGAATTGGAAGTTCAGTGGCTGGATGCCATGCAAAGTTCGCAATTCAAAAGCGATATTGCCATACCGGGTATCAATTGACGCGCATGAAAAGCAGCGGGCTGATGTTGCAATGCGAATGGCGGCTGAAGAAAAGCACATGGCTGACGATGAAATCATGCCGGCAGCTGTTGAAAAGCAGTTGACCTGCATTGAAAACGGGTTGACAGGTCATTGACGCGGTCTGTTTAATAAACTGTGTAAATGATTTGCCATTATTTTACTTTAACAACCCCTTTTTCCTCCCGTAATCAAAAATATCAGCATAGCCTGATGCTTTATTTTATTAATAACATTGCCCGGGTATTCCTTTTCGCCCTTATTGGTACTTCCCAGATAGGCCGCCTTTGAAGAAAACCAGTCAGGTGTCTCCATAAATGTTCATAGGGTACAATTTCTATCATTTCAAGATTTTGCGATTTTGTTTTATTAAAATTACAAAGCTTTTTATAAAATTTTTCTCCCATCCGTCTGCATTTTTCAACATCAAAATCATATTTATAGAGGAGCAAAATTAATTTCGAAAAATGCCAGGGGCGCTCGTGTGTTTTCCTGTTTACATAACGCGTGACATAGATAGTAAATTTCGGTTTAAAATTAATCAGCCTGTCACTATAATTTCCCAAAAGGATGGAAATAAATTCTGCTATAAGAATAGGGAAATTTAATCCTTTTTTATCGGTGCTGAATAAAGGTAAATCGTTGATCAGCTTCAGGGGGTTTATTTTTTTTCTTTCCCGCTTTTCGGGTAATAAAAGATGAAGGTAGGCTTCATATAATTTCCACAATTCAATACGGTTAGAATCCAGTTTATTAAAGAAAGATGATTTTGTTACCGTCATAAAAATTGTTTCAGCATATTCATAATCCCCTGAATGCACTGTTGTAATGAACAGGAGTTCCATAAATACATACCAATTACGCGAATACGCATCAAAATTTTTATGACAGATTTTTTCAAGCATTTTCGCGATTTTCAAATCACGCATATCCAATGCGGCATCCATGGCATAGAAAGCAAATTCTGCTGTAACCGAGCGATCGAGTAAATGAGGTTTCTTTGTCATGTACTTTCGGTAATCATGATAAATTTTTATACGTTGCTGCGGATTATGATTCATCAGGAAATACCTGATTGCAATTCTCCAGTAATTGATTCTTAAATTATAATGGTTGTATTTCCTACGTAATTTTTTAATTTCCTTATATGCTATTGAAATCTGTTTTTCTATAGGTGCAGGAATACTCGTCTTATGATGAGACATGACCAGGATTGAATATAAAAGCTGGTCCGATTTTAAATTAGCATGGATTTTAGCTATCAATTCATCAGAAAGCGAAGTGTATTTTCTTAAAGCAGTTTTTTGGCCTTTCATTGCTGCATCATGCCCCAGAATATGGCATATACCCAATGCAGGGAAATAGAACTGGTATTTTTGCGCAGTGCGAAGCGAATAAACCAGCAATTCTTTTGTTTCATAGGTTTTGCGCTTAATATGAAGCAGGTGTATTAAGAATGCATTGCGGTTGCACCTGTACCGGGCACGACTATATGCATCTTTATAGCCCGTATAAATTCCTTTTTGAATAATATGATCTATTAACTGGTTTTCCAGCCTTTCGAATGTTTTAAAATCAGATTTCCGCAACGATTTCTGATGCAGGTTTCCGTTCAGTAAAAGTGTATAAGCCTTTTCTAATTCTTTACTGAATTGAGGAAAAATTGAGTCAGCAGGTGTTCCTGTTTCTGACATAAGGGTAATTTCGTTATTGAAATCGGTAACGAACCGGGACAAATTTTCAGCTTTCCCCATTTTATATTTTACAAATTTTCAGCTCTAAAGATACCGGAAATTTCAATTGATCCCTTATTGTTTTTATTAAAAAAAATGGATGTCGCATGTGATGTGAAACTGATTTGGTTTTCTAAAAAGCGCCCATTTATATTTGTATTTGAAATTAAGTTTTGCGTTGAAGTGATACTATTCAGAATTTGGTTTGAAATAATTTCTATGTTGTCTATAATAACTCAGAATATAATACTAAAAGCTTATTTGGGGAAACTATGCAGGCACACAAGGGTAATGCCTTCTAATGCATTTATATTATTTCTCTATTATTTTTCTCTATCTCCTGTTTTTTTTAATTTAACTTTGAAATACAACTACCCTAAACCCCTGAAAAAATGTTTTTTATTTTTTATTTCATTTTTTTTATTTTTTTCATTAAAAGCACAAACAAATGTTTATTTCCCTTTACCAGTTGACAGCGCCTATTGGATTGTAACTCATTATGAGTATGTGAACTGTTCCGGCATTGTTGAAATATTCAATTACAGAATTGAAAAAGATACAACCATTAATTCTCAAACCTATCACGTTGTAAGCAGGACTTTCAACAGCACTTACTGTACTTACCCATGCTGCAATAATGATTTCAGCTATGCTTATTTAAGGCAGGATAGCCTTAATAAAAAAGTTTTTTGCATTATTCCTTCTAAAGGGATAAATAACGATTCGATACTCTATGATTTTAATTTGAATGTTGGAGATTCAATTCCCTATGGAATAATTAATTCAAATAATCTATTGATAACAGTTACCGGTATCGATTCATTTTTTTATGAAGGTTCTTATAAAAAACAATATTTACTGGATCCTGCAAATATTTCACTAATAGAAGGAATAGGCTTTACAAGCGGGTTAATAGAACCGATTTCAGATTTTCCAATAGATTTTCATGTGCTTACCTGTTACGTGAATGGTGACAGCGCTGTTGGTGATTATCCCTCGCCTGCAATCTGTCCGTTAATAATCACGGGCATAAGAGAAAACAAATTTACCCGTGAAAAGATAATTATATTTCCAAATCCCATATCTGATTTTTCAATCATTCATTTTTCGGAAATGCAATACGAATGCAATTCAATTATTATTTACAATGCTATGGGTGAACCTGTACTCAGAAAAAATTTTCCAGGTAATGAAATTAAAATTAACCGAATGGAATTTCAACCCGGCTATTATTTAGTGGAAGTTACTTCTGAGAAATCAATGCAAAAATTATATGTAAAACTCATTGTTCAATAATCACTATCTAAAAATTCTACACATGAAAAGCTCACCTTACTTAACCCGCTGGCTGGCATGTTTGTTGGCCCTGATGATGAATTCTATTACTGTTTTTTCTCAAGACACGCCCCCTGATCCATATCAGCTGATGCAGGAGCCTGATGCTAATTTTTTCGAGATAAAGGAAAGAATGGATAATTATTTTACGGCTCATCCACCGATACTGGAAGAAGAAGATGGTCCGTTCGAAGCATATCAAAAATGGTTGTATTTATGGCGGCCCAGATGCAACAATGGCAGCAGGCCTGACGAAGCCGGAAAGTTTACTCATGCTCAAAATGCTTTTAATTCAGTACTCGCTAACCCGATTTGCAATGGCAATAATAACGGCTCCCATTGGACATTGGTGGGTCCCCAATATTTTTCAAATTCAAACCTGCATGTGAATGGAGTTGTAAGTTGCATTCATGCCGATCCAAATACCCCCAATAAAGTTTATATGGGAACAACAAATTCAGGAGTCTGGATTTGTGATGATATCTCGCAAACAAATGTACAATGGTATAATCCGACAGATCAATACAGATGGCCGGGCATGGGAGTAAATGATGTTGTTGTGGATCCCACGAATTCACAAATTGTGTATGCAGGAACTGGTGTTACAAGAGGAGGACCTTACGGGATAGGAGTAATTAAATCAACAGATGGAGGCCAATCATGGTTTCTTACAGGTTTAAATTTTAATCCCCTTACCGCCAGCAGCGCTATTACAATTTACAGGATTATCATTGATCCGTCAAACAACCAAAGACTGATGGCTATGACCGGAATTGAAGTGTATGAGACTACAGATGCAGGTGTTAATTGGACCCCGTTAGCAATCCCCCCGGCAGGCGCTATCCGTGATATGGAATTTGACCAGGTGGATCCCTTACGTCTTTTTGTTTCCGGAGATCAATTGCTGGAATATTATAGCGGAAGCGGATGGGTAAGCCCTTTATTAACGGGCTCATCACCTACTAATATTAAATTATCAAAAAGCGGTAGTAACGTATATGCCATGTATATTGGTTCAGCAACATGGAGAATTGATAAATATACATCCGGATCAGGCTGGACAAATTATTCAACAACCGGTGCCGCATTAACAAATGCAGTTTTTGAAATGTCTCCCGCCAATTCTTCAAGTCCAAATGTGGTATATAATGAATCCACCAGCAGGCTACTTTATAAATCCATTGATGGAGGAGTTACCTGGGCAGGTATAACCAACTATAACCCTAACACGCCATTTCTTGGTGTTTCAACTCATGCTGACATACGGTCATTTTACCTCATAAATGGCAGTACCAATGGATTAACAGATGAAATACTTTGTGGAAGTGATGGAGGAATACTTTATTCTGCCTCTGCATCGCCAAATTATAATAGTGTGGCCTGGAAAGATCTGAACGGAGACCTTGCATTAAACCAGTTTTTTGGTATTACAGATAAAGAACAACCATCAGAAGTTATAGTAGGAGGAACCCAGGATGACGGTGCATTTACAAAGGATGCAACAGGATGGCATAATACTGTGCTTGGTGGGTGTATTGGTGATGCGTATGAAGCAATTTATGATAAGACAACCGGAAACACCAATAATGTTTATGTGGAAGCCAATAATCCGAGCATGAGTAAATCAAGCAATAATGGTGTTGGATGGAGCTGTTTCTCATCTCCCACCTGGCATACCGGCAATGGATTTATTTACAGAGCTGTAGGTTATGATGCGAATGATAATGCTTATAATGCAACTGATGAAGTATTTAAATTAACAGGGCCCGGCTGGACACAGGTTACGAATTTTAACGATCCTGCGTTGGATGTACCCGGCTGCAGAGCCATAATTGCAATTGCAGGCGCTCCTTCTAATCCTGATGTAATGTATGTGGGTCTCATAGGTCAAACCTGAAACCAGGACATGGCTTCATGCCCGGGGGCTTGTGTGGCGCCTTATTCATGCAATCAATGTCCGGGAGGAACTCCCTGCATGGAGAAAAAACTTTACCGGATTACAGATCTTCAAAACCTTCCGCTCACTGCATCAGATTATGAAGATTTAACTCCCGTTATGGCTCAACCCGGGGCAACCGATCCCGTGCGTTGGGCAAGCATGTCGCGCATTGCTGTTAATCCTGCGGATGAATTTGAATTTTGGGTTACATTCTGGGATTATTGGGATAATCCTTCCGGCTCAGGCTTAGGCTGGAACCGGGTTATACATTATCAATCCACTGATAATGGCGCAACCTGGACTGAAAATGATTATTCAACCGGACTGCCGCAGTTTCCTGCCAATTGTATAGTCTGTCAAAAAAATTCAAACGGGATTCTTTATTGCGGTACTGATGTGGGTGTTTATTACCGTGATGCCTCTATGCCCCAATGGGAATGTTACAGTGAAAATTTACCCGTAGTAATTATTACAGACTTAGAAATTAATGATTGTAAAGGAACTTTAAAAGCATCTACTTACGGCAGAGCTATATGGGAAACTCCTTTAGTTGTTGCAACACAAATTGCCACAACCAATACATGGACTAACCCGGTTTTCTTAAATTATGATTTGGTTATTCCCAGTGGTGTTACTTTAACCATTAAAACCGATGTTAATATTGCCAAAGGGAGAAAAATTACAATTCAGCCCGGAGGAATTTTAGATATTTCAACCAATGCACACCTCTTTAACGGCTGTAACGAAATGTGGGATAAGATTGATGTGGACGGGCCAAGTGCACTTCTTAAAGTTCGTAACGGTGCAATTATTGAAGACGCAATTAATGCATCTTACACGGCTAATGGCGGGGTCATTCAAATAGACAATGGTGCTGATTACAGGGACAACTATAATCACCTTCATATTGAAGGTGTAACTAATCCGCTTTACATCGGTCATGTATCCAAGTCTACTTTTGAATGTCCGAATAATCTGCAGGATCCCACTGTCGGAACAAGAACAGTCAATGCTATTGAAATTAAGAATTCGTTAAATGTCACTATCGGGGATCAATCCGGTATAGGGCTTGCCAATACAATAAAAGAGTTTATACGATATGGCATCCAGGTTCAGAATTCGGACGGCACTGTTATTAATAATGATATTTCATCACTTATTTCAGCCTCTACAACAGGAGTATTTGCCAATAACCTGGCAGGGGGAGGGAGACTCGTATATGTTGGAACCACATCAGGAGGGTCAAATTCAAACTCTGTTAACTTTTTTCATGATTTAAACAGGGGCGTGTATGTGATAAACGGTATTACTCCTATTGTTTATGTAAATGATTTCAGTAAAATTGCCTATAAGGCAATTTTTGCCAGCCAATGTTACAAACAAATTTCAATAACAAGCAATAATATACATAACTCTTCTTCTATTTACATAGGTATTCATACTATCAATAATCCTAAGACGTCCTCCATATCAATTGTTGGTAATGTGGAAAACCTGCACGCAGATGCAATCGGAATAAAGGATGAAGAGCCTGTCTTAATGGATTTTCCCCTGGTCAGAATTATATCGAATCAAATATTTACAGTAAGACGCGGTATTTGGGTAGTTGCTGATGCGAATCCCCTGATTATGGGAAACAGGATAGAGTTTAATATTATCCCACCGAACAGTCAAAACGGTCTTGGCATTTTTGTTCAGAATTCATATAGGCCGGATATTGAACAGCAGAATTATATTTATTCAACCACTACTCATGTGCCATTCAGAGGTATTGTTGTAGAAACATCTACTGCTCCTTATATTTGCAGTAATGTAACAGATAAACTGGAACGAGGTATTATTTGCAGAGGACAAATGTTTGGAACAAAGGTTAAATTAAATATGATGTCAAATTGCGACAATGGCTTTGTGCTTTCAAATCATGGTAATATAGGGCCTCAAGGCGATGGAACGACCGGGGACGTTTCCGATAATCAATGGTATGGTAATGGCTGCGATTCATATTCAGTTGGGTTATCCAATCTTTTGGCTCCGACTACAGAGTTTTTTGTAAACGGGTTACCAGGGTATAACATTATTAATGCTTGTAATTTACCTGGTTCTGTTCAAGTATTTTCTACTCCTTTAAGCTCTTCTTTTCCTGCCGATTGTGCTGACCATTCCGGATGGCGTCCACAACAAAGATTAATTGAGACGATTTCCGATACAACCGAAAATGATTCAACGTTAACTTATGAAGAAAAGTGGATAGGAGATAAGGCAACTTATGAGTTTGCCATTGGTGATACATCAATAGATACAACGGTCCAGGTCATAGAGTCTTACCTGGATGCAATGGAAACTCATCCTATCGGTCAATTTCATGAAGTTGAAACCGATGTGTCAGCCGCATTTGCCGATACGGTCACTTTTACAACTGATACAACGAAAATTGAAGAAGCCGGGGCAAGAAATGACCAGGTTGATAACAGCAGACTCATAGATTCTTATAAGCGTATTGCGATGGAAATTTACCTGAGTACCCTTGCAAGGGACAACTATGAGTTTAATGAAGACCAGGAAAATTGGATCCGGTTCGTTGCGCCATTGTGCCCCTTTGAAGCCGGTCCCGCTGTTTATACTATGCGCGTGATGCATTATTATCTTGACGAGTATGCACAATTTAATGATGATGATTGCGATGAAAACGCAGCTTACAGAAAAGCAGGTGACCATAAAAATGATTCAGGTACAGGTGTTAGTCAATTTATTGTTTATCCAAACCCTGCATCGAACGAGTTAAATATTGATTATATTATTAACAAAGAATCAAATTCATTATTTGAATTAACGGATATAGCAGGAAAGAAGATTTTTTCTGAAATTCTTAAGGGGAGCGAACATCATGTAACTTTGAAAACAGACAAGTGGAAAGCGGGTACTTATTTTTATTCAATTTATTTTAAAAATGATCGCATTAAAAATGATAGGTTAATAATAATTAAATAGCCTGAAATAAACAGGCTGAATTCAAATTCAGCCTGTTTATTTTAATTGTCCATGTTAAAAAAATTCAGTTACTGCATATTATTTGTGCTGCTTTTTTATCCTGCACATCCTCAGAAGCAAGACTACATTTGGGTTTTTGGCGATTCAGCGGGTATAAATTTTAATAATCTTGTAAGCCCTGCGCCATTTACCTCTGTATTGCAAAGCGCAGGTGATGAAAACTATTCAAGCATTTCAGACAAAAACGGAAACTTATTGTTTTATTTGACAGGAATGGAAGGACCGGCAAGTTCTTTTACTTTTAACCATTCGAAAGTTTTTAATAGTAATTTTCAATTAATTGTTAATGGCGACAGTATTCCATCTGACAGGTCGTTAACCCAGGGAACCCTAATTTTACCCTCTTTATCTGATACCAATCAATATTATCTTTTTTATTTGAGTCGCAACTTATCCGCGACTGGTTACCCGCCCGGATTATATTATGCTGTTATTGATATGTCCTCTAATGGTGGCTTGGGAGAAATTATATCCAAAAATAATCTTATTAGATCTTTTAGTAATATTTCTGAAAAGCTCAGTGCAATCAGGCACGGGAATGGAAGAGATTGGTGGATATTAATGCATGATTACGGTAATAATGCATTCTATGAATATTTGTTGACGCCTTATGGTATTGATAGTATTCCGGCACAAAATATAGGTTCATCTTATATAAACAGCAGCGGTATTCAGGGTCAAATGGTTTTTTCAAAAAAAGGGGATAAATTGTGTTGTGCGGGTACCGGGCAAACCGGGCAAGATGGTATACTTGATATTTTTGATTATAATCGTTGCACAGGAATATTAAGCAACTGGATTAATTTGAACGATTCTCTTTTTCCATTTTACGGGTGCTCATTTTCCTCCAATGGAAATGTCCTGTATGCTTCTACTTTGTTTTCACCGGGACGCAGGTTATATCAGTACGATTTAACAGCCTCCAATATTGTTGGAAGCAAAATACTTCTATTTATCGGTCATGTAAATTATCAAATAGGCGGTCATCAAATTGGTCCGGACGATAAAATTTATATTGCATCCGAGTATAATGTTCAGCCGGATTCTATTTTTTCTGTTCATAATATGAATCTTACTGTTATCAATAGCCCTGATGTGTATGGTTCAGGATGTAATATTTCACCTTATAGTTTTTCTCTGGGGGGAAGAAGAACCAAATTAGATCTTCCTAACATGGTGAATTACAACTTAAGCAAGGATGAAGGCAGTCCTTGTGACACAATTGTTTCACTACATTCACTCATCTCTGTTCAAAATGGTATTACTGTTTATCCGAATCCAGCATCTGATGAACTGAATATTGATTACTTTATCAACAAAGAATCAAATTCATTATTTGAACTTCAGGATATAGCGGGAAAAAAGATTTTTTCTGAAATTCTAAACAGCAGCGGGCATCATGTAACTTTGAAAACAGACAAGTGGGAAGCGGGCACTTATTTTTATTCAATCTATAATAAAAATGAGCGAATTAAAAATGATAAGTTAATAATACTTAAATAGCCTGTTTATCTTAATAGTATACCATCCTTTCTGTAAATTCTATAATCAATAATCAAAATGATTTTAAAATCACACCCAACCCTGCCAGAAATTTTGTTGACATCAACTATATTTCAAAGGACAACAAAAGCGCAGAATTTGTTTTATACAACTCATTCAGTCGAAAAGTAAAAAAGCAAAAACCTTTTCAGCAACACAAAAACCCATTCATTAAACACAACGGATTTACCAAATGGAATTTATTTCCGGCAGTTTAAAAGAAACAGCATTAGCATTATAAGTGGTAAATTGATTATCATAAAACAATGCAGAACCCGTCTTCGGTTAAATCAGCAGCATAGCATCGCCATAGCTGAAAAACTTATACTTCTCTTTCATGGCTACTTTGTATGCATGCATGATGTGTTCGTATCCGCCAAAAGCAGCAGTCATCATCAGCAATGTTGATTCAGGCATGTGAAAATTAGTGACCATGCAATTGGCAACGCTGAAATCATAAGGAGGAAAAATAAATTTATTGGTCCAGCCGCTGGCGGTTTTTATTTCACCGAGAGTAGAAACAGACGATTCAATAGCCCGCATAGTGGTAGTGCCTACTGCACAGATTTTCTTTTTGTTGGCTTTTGCTTTATTTACAATTTCAACGGCTTCTTTACTGATCATAAATTGCTCCGAATCCATTTTATGCTTGGTGAGATCTTCTACTTCCACCGGGCGAAATGTGCCTAAGCCAACATGCAGGGTAACCTCTGCAATATTTACTCCTTTCAATTCAAGCCGCTTCAATAGTTCACGGCTGAAGTGCAATCCTGCGGTGGGTGCCGCAACGGCTCCTTCATGTTTTGCAAAAACGGTCTGGTACCTGTCTTTATCCGCAGGTTCAGCTTTTCTTTTAATATATTTTGGAAGAGGAGTATGCCCTAACTGCTCAATCAGCTCGCGAAATTCTGCCGATGTTCCGTCAAATAAAAAGCGTAATGTCCTTCCACGCGAAGTGGTATTATCAATCACTTCGGCTACCAGCAGATCATTTTCACCGAAATATAATTTGTTCCCAATGCGGATTTTACGGGCAGGGTCTACCAGTACATCCCACAATTTGCTCTCCGAATTTAATTCGCGCAGCAGGAAAACTTCAATCTTGGCGCCTGTTTTTTCTTTGTTTCCGTAAAGACGGGCCGGAAATACTTTGGTGTTGTTTAATATCAGCACATCACCCTCGCCAAAGTAGTTCAGGATATCTTTAAAAACTTTGTGCTCGATCTTTCCGGTTTTGCGATCCATCACCATAAGGCGGGACTCATCACGGTTAGAGGCAGGGTGGGTGGCTAAAAGGTGTTCGTTAAAATGGAATTTGAATTGTGAAAGCTTCATAAAACTTACGGGTTTTTAGTAACGGGGTGCAAATATAAGCGATGAAATGACGAATTGATGATTAAACTTAAAAATTTATTTATATTCAGTTCATGTTCAAATCTCTCAAGTAAATATTCAGTTGCCACCGCTCACCCTTGTGTCCATAAAGGGAGCCGCGCAAGATTGTGTCCGCCTCTGGCGGAGGGTGCGGGAGGGCAGTAAGTAATTACATATAACTTTAAACAGCCTCTCAGGTTAAAAACATTTTCTTTAACACTGCAATTGGTGAAAAATCCTCTGTAAGGTTGCAATTATATCCTGCTTCAAATATCTACCTTTGCCGATCTTAAAAAAGGAAAGCAGAAATCTGTGCCGAAGGCATCCCTTCGGGAAAGCCTGAAGTCGGAAAAAGAAGACATTTAACAGTATAATTAAGATACAACTTTTACTTTTTAACAACTTAAAAAACACTCATGAAGATTATTGTGCCGATGGCAGGAATGGGAAAGCGCATGCGCCCGCATACTTTGACAATCCCTAAACCATTAATCCCCCTTGCAGGCAAACCGATAGTACACCATTTGATGGAGGACATTGTAAAAGTTTGCCCTGAAAAGGTTGATGAAATTGCCTTTGTTACAGGCCGAACCTTCGGTAAGGAGGTAGAAAGTCAATTAGTAAAAATTGCTGAATCTCTTGGTGCCAAAGGAACCATACATTACCAGGATGAACCTCTTGGCACAGCCCATGCAATTTTAAGTGCAAAACCTGCATTAAAAGGAAAAGTAATAGTTGCATTTGCAGATACACTTTTCCGGACCGATGCAAATATTGATGCAAACAGTGATGGCACCATTTGGGTGAAGCAGATTGAAGACCCCCGCCAATTCGGAGTTGTCAAAGTGGATAAGAATAATCTGATTACAGATTTCGTGGAAAAGCCGCAGGAATTTATTTCAGACCTTGCAATTATCGGTATTTATTATTTCAGGGATGGAGAAAATCTTTGCTCCGAGCTGCAATATTTAATTGATAATAACATTAAGGATAAAGGCGAATACCAGCTTACCAATGCGATGGAAAACATGAAAAATAAAGGAAAAAAGCTGGTTCCCGGAAAGGTGATTGAATGGCTTGATTGCGGAAATAAAGATGCCACAGTGTATACAAACAAACGGGTGCTTGAAATTAAGTTTCCGAAAAATAAAATTGCCGCTTCAGCCGTTTCAATAAACTCGGTCATAATTGGTCCCTGTTATATTGATGAAAACGTTCAGCTTAATAACTCCGTAATAGGACCTCACGTTACCATCGGGGCCAATTCAAAAATTAAAAATTCGGTCATTACCAATTCGATTATTCAAAATAATTCTTCTGTTGAAACCGCCTGTATTGATAATTCCATGATAGGGAGCTTTGCGCAGTATAAAGGAAAAGCAAGAGATTTAAGCATGGGCGATTATTCAACAGAGGTGTAATGCATGGAATGACTTTTTACCGGTTGATTAAACAGTAAATAAAATATAGTAATGACTTTAAAAAAATTGTTTTTCTTTTCGCTTGCAGCGGGAATCGCTTTGAGCGGATGTAAAAGCACCGGGGATGTTGCAAAGACTGCTCCCGGAAAGAAATATTCTTCATCCGGAAAACGGGAACTTTCAGAAGAGGAGCGCGCCAATCTTACTTATCTTTTTTATAATGCCAACAAGGAAAAAATAACCGGGAATATTGAAAAGGCTGCTGATTTATTTGCTCAGTGCATTCGAATTGACGGACGAAACGATGCTTCCATGTATGAACTTGCACAGATTTATACCGGCAGGAAAAAATTTAATGATGCATTATTTTTTGCAAGGAGCGCTGCTGAAATAAACCCGCAGAATAATTGGTATCAACTGTTACTTGCTGAATTATTGCAGCAGGCCGGAAAATACAATGAGGCAGTAACGGTTTATGAAAAACTGACGAAGGAAAATCCTGAACGGATTGATTATTATTTCAACCTTGCCAATGCCTATTTATTTGCCGGGAAAACAGATGAGGCAATAAAAGTTTATGATAAGCTGGAAGAACAAACAGGGGTGGATAAGCAAATCATTTTGCAGAAAGAGCACCTGTATCTTAAGTTGGGGAAAACCGACAAGGCCGCAGCAGAGCTTGAAAAACTCATTACTTCCGACCCTGCAGATATGGAAGCGTATGCATTGCTTGTAGAACTGTACCAGGTAAATAATTTAAAAGATAAAGCGCTTGAAACCATCAAACGCATGCAGCAGGTCAATCCTGATAATCCGAGAGTGTATCTTGCTTTGGCCGAATACTACCGCTCTATTGATGAAAATGAAAAATCTTTCGGGGAATTAAAAAAAGCTTTTGCAAGCCAGCAGCTTGATTCAGATATCAAGTTAAGAGTGCTTACTTCTTATATAAAGCTTGCACAATCCGATTCCAATATGCTGGATCAAAGCCTTGAGCTAAGCAAAGTAATGTCTGAAACACATCCCAGCGAAGCATTAGCCCATGCTGTTTACGGTGATTTTTTAAGCATTGCAAAAAAATATGAAGAAGCATCTAAGGAATATAAAGCAGCCCTGGCTATCGATAATAAAAATGAAAATGTGTGGACTCAGTACCTGAATGACGAATTGATTTTACAGCATTATGATTCATTGTTGAAAGAAAGTGAAGAAGCGCTGTCGCTATTTCCCAACGATGCGCCATTTTATCTTTTCAATGGGATTGCAAAAGCACAGAAAAAACAATATGAGGAGGCCGTAAAAATATTATTATCAGGAAGCAAACTGGTAATAGATGACGATCTTACACTCAGAGATTTTTATTCTCAGCTTGGAGATTGTTATCATGAATTGAAAAACAACGAAGAGTCGGATAAATATTATGAAAAGGCGCTTGCTATTGATCCGAAAAATTCTTTTGTATTGAATAATTACAGTTATTATTTATCGGTTCGTGGAGAAAAATTAGAAAAGGCTGAAACCATGTCAAAACTTTCTAATGAGCTTACTCCAAACCAGGCTTCCTTCCAGGACACCTATGCGTGGATTCTGTACAAGGAGGGGAAATTTAATGATGCAAAAGAGTGGCTTGAAAAAGCTATGACAAACGGTGGCGATAAAAACGGAACCATTCTTGAACATTATGGCGATGTACTCTTTAAATTAGGTCAAACCGAAAAGGCAATTGACTTCTGGAACAAAGCCAAAGCTGCAGGTGAAGCATCCGATCTTCTTGATAAAAAAATTTCAGAAAAAAAATTGTATGAATAAGAGGAAGAATGTTCAATGTTCAATGTTTATCCCGAAGGGATTTTCCATAGGAGCCCTTCGTGACCTTCGGAGAGGTTCAAACCTTTAACCAACCCTGAACCTTGAACCTTGAACCTTTCAGAATGATTCGCACCCTTTTACTTTTTACAGGCTTCTTTTTTCTTATCCTGTTTTTTGACAGTTGCAATCTTTTTCGGAAAACTGAAAAACCTATTACGATCAGGCATAACCGAAAACTGGAAGATAAAACGGCTGATGAATTGCTGAAAGCCATTAACGACAGCTCCTTTTCAGCCCAATGGATCAGCGGCAAGGCTTCGGTGGAAACAGATATTGAGGGCAAATCAAATTCCTTTGATATTTCAATGCGTATAAGGAAAGACAGTGTTATCTGGATTACAATTTCGCCTTTATTAGGAATAGAAGTCGCACGGGTTTTAATTACACGCGATTCAGTAAAATTTATGGATCGTTATCACAAAAAATTCCAGGTAACGGATTACAATTTTTTAAACGACCTGCTGCGGATGAATATTGATTTCGAAATTGTGCAGGGTATTCTTACAGGAAATATTTTTGCTTATAAGAAAAGTAAATTCAATTCTGTTTTCATTGAAGAAAATCAATATTATATTTTGAGCTCATTGGGAAAACATAAGCTGAAGCGATCGCTCGAAGAAAAAGATCCGAATAAGCCGGTGATCCAGGATATGTGGATCAGCGATTCCTCTTACCGCATCATAAAGCTTTCCATCGAAGATGACCGGGTGGATAAATCGCTGATAACAGATTATGATGACTTTCGCGCTACCAGTGCCGGATTATTTCCATTCAAATCACACACTAAAATTAAAGCGGAGAAAGCGGTGAATATTTCGATTGAATATTCTAAGATTGTGGTGAATGAAGAACAGCAATTTCCGTTTACTATACCGGGAAGCTATGCAAGAATAAATTAACCGAACGAACCAGGAATACTGTACGAATGTACAAATCGCGTTACTCAGGCACCAGGTCACTTTATCAATTCATTGTCCCCTTATTTTTTTTGTTCCTTTTATTTTCTTGTTTTGATTCACCTGCGCAAAACAAAAAGGATTTGCAAATGAAACGGGATAAGCTGCAAAAAGAAATTGATGATGCAAATAAACAGCTTAGCCTTCTTTCAAAAAGCAAAAATGTGACGCTCTCGCAGTTGACTGCATTAAAGAAAAAAATTTCACTGCGCCAGCAGTTGATCGGAACGATCAATAAAGAAATCAGCAGTCTTGGTAACGAGATTCAGAAAACGGGCGTGGAAATTTTTTCGCTTGAAACACAGATGGAGAAGCTGAAATCGGATTATGCCAACCTGATCCGGTTTGCCGCAAAGAACCAGGACCGGTATCAGCGCCTGATGTTCATTTTTGCTTCGCACGATTTTTACCAGGCGTATAAAAGAATTAAGTACTTGCAGGAAATTAATAATTACAGGAGGCAGCAGGCTGCCCTGATGGACTCGACCCAGCAGAAGCTTTCACAAAAAAAATCGGAGCTCGAATCGCAAAAAAATGAGAAGCTGCAATTGCGCGACAGCGAAGTGAGGGAGAAAAAAAACCTGGATAAGGAAAAGCTGGAACAGGATCAAATGATGGTGAAGCTGACGCAAAATGAAAAAAAGCTGCGCCAGATAGTTGCAGATAAGCAAAAGGCAAAAGAAAAGCTGGAGCGAAGTATTGAAGCGCTTATCCGCAAAGAAATTGAGGCAGCAAAAAAGAAAGCAGTGGCTTCCGGTAAAAAGAATGTGACTTCAAAAAATGTTTTTTCGCTTACACCTGAAGCGCAAAAACTGTCAAGCAATTTTGCCGGAAATAAAGGTTCATTGCCCTGGCCTGTTGAAGCGGGAAGTATCAGCAGCTCGTTTGGCGAACATCCTCATCCTACTTTGAGGGGTGTAAAGGTTAAAAATGACGGTGTGGACATTGAGTCTGTTAAGGGCAGCTTTGCACGATCTGTTTTCCAGGGAGAAGTTTCGGGGACTATTAATATTCCGGGCAGTGGTGCGGCTGTTATTATAAGGCACGGAGAATATATTTCGGTGTATTCAAACCTCAAAGAAATATTTGTGAAAAAAGGTGATCCCATTCTTACCAAACAAAAAATTGGAATCATTGCTGAAAATGATGAAGGCACCAAATCGGAAATTAATCTCCAGATATGGAAGGGATTTTCCAAGCTGAACCCCGAGAGCTGGCTGGCTGGCCGGTAAAAATTAAAAACAGGGCCTTAAAAAGCTTATTGTTTTCTACTAATATTAAATCTCTGCGGGCAATGTCATTAAGTTAAGGGATTCGACCCCAACGGGGGTCGTATGTTTATAGTTGACATTCTCTCTATAAAGCTGCGATCCCATCGGGATCGAACATTGATTTTCGGTTTAACTTAATGACATTTTCGGATTTATTAATTATAAAAAAGTTTATTTCAAATTTTTAATACAAGCTCAAGAGATGTTCCTTTTCCCCGTTCAGCATGAAGGGTTAATTTTCCGTTCAGCATTTCGGCCCTTTTTTGCATATTTAAAAGCCCGTTTCCCTTGGATTTATCTTTAAGGTCAAAACCAATTCCATCATCTATTATTTGAAGATAGATGGAGGAATTTTTATATGTTAAACTTATGGACACGTTATTACACGCTGCATATTTGACAATATTATTAATCGCTTCTTTATAAATAAGGTAAAAGTTTTTTCTTTCATCCATTCCAAGCTTCAGGTAATTAAGCTTTTCATCCAGCGTTAAATTAAAATTAATTTGTTTGGCTTCGAACATTTCTGCAGCCAATGTGCGCATCCTGATAATTATATTTTCAAAACGGTCATTGCGCGAATTGATCATCCATACGATGTCATTGATAGCTTCCTGCGAGGTCTGGGTATAATCGCTTATTTTTTTCAGCAGGGGAAAAATAGAGGGTTCCGTGTTCGTTGATTTTTGCTTTGCAACCTCGCTGAACAAAATAATGCTGCTGAGATTGGAACCTATCTCGTCATGAAGATCTCTCGCAATGCGGTTTCTTACCGATTGCAATTTTAGTTTTTGCTGAAGCCGTAATCTGAAAACAATTAAAATAAATGCCGTTATAACGAGCGAAAGCGCTAATCTGAACCACCAGGTATTCCACCATGCAGTGTCAATAAGAAATTTTACCGAAGCCCCGGCTTCATTCCACACCCCGAAGCAATTAGATGCTTTAACGCGAAAATTATATTCCCCGGGAGGCAGGTTTGCATAGTTCGTAAAACGCCTGTCACCGCAATAGATCCAATCTTTATCCAATCCTTCCAGCTTATATGCATATTGATTTTCTTTATTTCTGAAAAAACTTAATGCAGCAAATTGAAAGGAAAGAGAATTAAGATGATATTTTAATTTCAGTTCATTTTTCTCCGGAATTTCTCTGTCAAAAATTTTAAAACTGGTGATTACAACAGGAGGTGCGTCAGAAGAAAGTTCAATCGAATCAGGGTTAAACAGGTTAAACCCCGTGCGTCCGCCAAATGCAAGATCGCCATCAGCAGTTTTAAATGCAGCGTTGGTATTGAATTCATAATTTTGGATCCCATCTTTCAAAGAATAATTTCTGCAGCTTTTGTTTACGGGATTAAAACGGCAAAGCCCTTTATTGGTGCCCAGCCACAAAAAACCCTTCCTGTCTTCAAGGATAGAATAGATCGCATTATCAGGCAACCCGTCAACCATGGTAAAATGGCTGAAGGAGCTGTTGCGCCCGTCAAACCGGTTCAATCCCCCGTTGGCGGTACCCAGCCACAGCATTCCTGAGTGATCAATGCACAGCGAACGGATATTATTATCACTTAAACTTTCGGGTTGCTCCAGGTGATTTGAAAAGTGCTTAAACTCGTTTGTTGAATAATCGAAAATATAAAATCCGTTTTCGGTGGCGAAATAAATATTTTTGCCGGCATTTTCTGCAATGGCAAAACATTTGTTAAACAGCAATGCATTATTGTTTATTAAGGCCCCGTTAATTTTTTCAAAAACTAATTTTTCCGGATGAGATTCATCAAATGAACGCAGGCTGGTGCGATAAATAACATTCCCGTCTGTACCTGCCCATAAAAAATTATGAGAATCAATAAACAATGCACGTATCGTCAGAAAAGTTTGGGCTTTTGCAGGATCAGGAATAAGATGCGCAACCATTTTTTTATGATAGTTAATTAAATGGATGCCCGGTGCACCCCAATCGGCAATCCAGAAATTTCCTGATGAATCTGAAATAATATTGCTCACCGCCTGGGTTGTTAAAAAAAGTTTGTTATCAACAGGAGAAACTAAATTCGTGAATGCATGCGAGGAGGTATTAAAAAGAAATAATCCATGCAATGTGCCGATAAGCAATTGTTCTTTATCAAAAGCAGCAATCGCCCGTGTATTTTCCGCCAGTGTTCCCTGCAGGGATTTTTTATTTACAGTTGGAATATAAGAAGCAAGGATCGGTTTTAACGGTTCAGCTTTCACAATTCCCCTTCCGGGTGAGTTCAACCAGACAACATTGTTTTTACCTTCAAAGATCAGGTCAACGGAGTTTGAAAGAATACTGTTTTGATTTGCCGGGTCATTTGTAAGCTGATCCCATGTTTCTGTTGCGGGATAAAAGTGAAATGCACCTGCTGCGGTTGTGCTGATCCATAAAGAGCCATCATCAGAAGGATAAAAACCATTAAAAATAAAATCATCATTTGCCGTATCTTCTTTTACTTTCAGATGATAAAATTTTTCTGATCCGTCATATATGTCAACTCGAAGAAGATCATTATTTGCTATGCCGCAAAAAATATAATTTCCCGCCTTGCGGGGATCACCCTGGAAGCTTTTCTGTTTATTATTTAAGCTGCTGCGGCTGAACTGAAAAAATGTTTTTTTCGCCCTGTCATATTTATATAATCCGTCACTTGTTAACAGGCACGGAATGCCTGATTTATTATTGAAAATAATCTGCGGATTTTCTTTTAAACCCGTATCAGAAAAATCAAGATGGCGGATAGAAACAGGTGAAAATTTTTTTTCACGCATGTCAAAACAGAGAAGCTGATTTTTCTGATTAAATAACCAGGCATATTTTGTTGAATCGGTAACCAACCGCATAATAGCTCTGTCAAACGAAACAGGCAGCTCATATTTTAACACATTTTCAGAAGCGGCATCAATACACAAAAGATGGTTGGTTGAGGTTGCCCAAACAAGGGAATGACTGCCGGGCACCCAGTCAAAAATGCGGATGCTGTCAGAATAAGAAATTATTTTTTTAAAAGTATTTGTTGACGGAAAATATTTGCAAAGATGGTTGGTGCCCCGGATTAAAAAATTTCCATAATCATCCCTGATCATTTCATAAAAACCTGATGCGGGAAGACTGTTTGAATCGGCAGCATCGTGCCTGTAAATCTTAAAGTCGTAACCGTCAAACCGCATAATTCCGTTTTCAGACATCAGCCACAAAAAACCTGTTTTGTCCTTTACAAGCTGGGTGACCGATGTGGAGATAAGGCCATCTTCCTGTGTATAACGGGTAAACTGGTAATCATGCTGAGCAATTGCAAAAGCAGTTAAACCAATGTTTAAAAACATTGCAAAAAACATTTTGAAGAATCTCCGGGATTTCAACATTCAAAATATAAGTTTCAAAGTTATAGTGAAAGAACGAAACAATAATCTTAAAATCAATTCAATGGTTTTTACCCCCTAATATTAGGAGTTTTAAAAACCAGCTTATTTCTGGAATTTTGCTGAAATTATTTTCTGCATAATCCCAATTAAAGTTCTTAATCCAATATTGACTCTAACATACAATGAAAAACAACAAATCAAATCAACAAATGCTTAAAAATTGTTTGCTGCAGGCTGCTGCCGTAACCCTGTTCCTCCTGGTCACATTTTATACCGCATTCGGGCAGTATTCCAATGTACCGGTAACCGGGTTTAATAATGACGCTGTTGCCAATGGCGTGGGAGCTACGAACACTATTTCAACCGGTACAATGCCCGGGGTGACACAACCCACGATTGGTATTGATGGTGTAGGTTACACATTTATTGATGCCACCTACAAGTGGTATTCGGGAAGCACATTGCCAACCTGCTTCTTACCAACCGGAGGTGCTGTACCCAGCGCCCTTACTGCCGGGTTAACTTACCAGCTTCAAAGTTATTCGGCAAATAATGTTATGACGATAACAAGTAATACTTATGCAGGTTCTGTGTGGCCCACTTCAGGAGCAGTTACCTTATCAACTCCTGCGAGCTATACGAATCTGTATGTTTTGTATGAGACTGTTCAAAATACCGCAGGACCCACCATTACTGCAACAATAACTTTTACAGATTTCTCAACACAGGTTATTTCGGGAAACACTTTTGTAAATTGGTTTACTGCTACAGGGGTAGCATATACTCCGACTATTTCAAGAGCACAAAATGTTGCACCGGGCACTCCGGGAGGTTGCACAGCAGGAACAGGTCCATTTTTATTTCAAATGTCATTGCCGGTAAGCCCTGCAAATTATGCAAAACTGGTTCAGAGCATATCTTTCAACTTTTCTGCTGCTGTCGGTGCTGCCGCAAACACTGTAGATTATTTGCATATAATGGCAGTTGGGGGATTAACTCCCTGCGTAACACCTGCTGATCAGCCCACAGCATTAACACAGGGTGCAACAACAACTTCGTCAATTGCAGGCAGCTTCACTGCAGCAGTAAGTGCACCTACCAACTATCTTGTTGTTGGCTACCCGACAGGCGCATCACCCGTAACACCTGTTAATGGTACAACATACGTAGCCGGGCAAACATTAGGAACAGGCAAAGTAGTGCAGACAACCGGCTCTACTTCATTTTCTGCATCAGGCTTAACGGGGGGAACAACTTATGATGTGTATGTTTACTCATATAATACAGGAGCTACCTGCGGAGGACCTATTTATAATATTTCTTCTGTGCCGATGGCTACATGGTCAACAACTGCCTGTAGCGGTGTTGCGAGCGGATTTTACGCTGTAGGACCTACGGGAACTTATGCTTCTCTTGGCGCGGCCATAACTGCAATAAATGGAGGGATTACAGGACCTGTTATCCTAGAATTACAGGCTGGGTATCTAAGTTCAGCAGAGACTACGTTTCCAATTTCATTTCCTTCCAATGCCTGCATCGGACCTGTAAATACACTTACCATTCGTCCTGAAACAGGAGCTACTGCGTTATCAATAACAAGCAATAACGCAACCGGCACTATAAATTTTAACGGAGCAAGTTATATAACTATTGATGGACGTCCCGGTGGAACAGGAACAACTTCTCAATTGACAATTGCAAATACCAATGCAGGGGCGAGTTATGCCACTCTATTTAATAATGATGCATATCTTAACACAATTAAATACTGCACGCTAACCAGCAGAAATACCAGCGCTACGAGCGGAACCATTGTATTCGGTACAGGACTTATTTTCGGTAACGATGGTAATACGATAGATAATTGTTCGATTACTGATGACGGCAATGGTACTGCGTTCCCTGCAAACGGCATTTATTCCAGCGGAAGCTCTGCTGCTATTGACAATAGCAGCAATGCAGTTTCAAATTGTAATATCTCAAACTATTTTGGAGCAGCAACATCTTCAGCCGGTATTTTATTATCCGGCACAGGAAATTCTTTATGGACTATATCATCAAACAAATTTTTTCAATCTGCGACAAGAGTTTATACCTCGTCCCTTGCTTTATTAAGTGCTATTACTATAGGTACAGGTGGCGGATATACTATCACGGGTAACACAATAGGTTTTGCAAATTCATCAGGGACAGGATATACAAGTATGATTGGTAACTCGGTAACGCTTGCAGGGTTCCCCACTTCTTATGCTACAGCAGGTACGGCTAACGCTACACGTTTTATAGGAATCAACTGCGCATTTACTGCCGGTGGAACGGTTTCTAATATACAGGGAAATACAATTGCTGGAATAGCGCTCTATACTTCAAGCACAGCTGCTACTACTTATGGAGTCCTGTGTGGTATCCAGGTAACGGCCGGTAATGCAAATATCGGAACAACTGCGGCAAACACTATAGGTGCCACAAGCGGTTTAGGTTCCCTTTATGCAGCAACCACCGTCACAGGAGGAACAGTAGTTGGTATCTATGCAACAAGCACCAATACAGTAACTATTCAAAACAATACGATCGGAGCGATTGATGCGTCAGGAACTACTGCGTCAATAAATGGTGGTATAACAGGTATTGATGTTGCAGGTACAGGAACATTTACCATTACTGGTAATACTATTGGTAGTTCAGCTGCGGGCAATTTGAGAACCGGGTTTATTCAAAATGGAGCAAACTTAGGTGCCGGTGGAGCAACGCTCACTTCAACCACGGGTATAACGGCTGCCATGCTCGGTATAAGAAGTGCAGCGACTGGAGCAATTTTAAATATCAACTCCAATACGATACAAGGTTTTATTACATCAGGTACTGTGAGCGCTTTTACAGGTATTGCTAACTCAGGCGCAGCCGCAACTACGATTAATATTAATAATAACTTTTTAGGAACCGCTGCAAACGGATTGATTAATTATACCGTAGCAAACTCAGGTGCGCTGTCAGGTATAACAAATACTGCAGGACCGAATACCTGTGCGCTGTCAATGAGCACTAATGATTTTAGAGGTATTGTTCATACTACGGGAGGTTCAAGCGCCCATACCTATATTAATAATACGGCAGCAACACTTTCTCAAAATATCAGCAACAATACTTTTACAAACCTGAACGTGAATACTACGGGAAACGTTGTGTTTATGAAGAATGATGTAGCATTACCGGCAGCGGGTAACGTGGTGGCAAGTAATAACTCAATTGTTACTGCTTTTAATAAAGGCGGAGCAGGAGGTAACGTTGGAATATATCAAACTACAGGAGGCCCTTCTTCAGCAATCGGGTCAACAAAGACTGCGCAAAATAATAACTTTTCGAATATTACAGTAACAGGAGCTACTACTGTTAACGGCTGGCTGGATATTGAAGGAGCCACGAATGGCGGTCCTGTTAAAACAATTACCGGAAACACATTTAATAACTGGACTTGCGGAACGAGCGCGGTGGTGGTCATTAATACCGGGTATAGCTATACGGGGTCATCAGTTTCGAATAATATTTTAACGAACATTACAGGTCAGGGTGCCATTACCGGTATATTAATTAATACTACTAATGGCGGTGTTGCCAATACTTATAATTTAAACACCATTACTTCTTTGACCTCAACAGGTGCAGGCGGAGCAGTAATCGGAATCAGTGGTGGAGGAACGGTTTCAACTAACATTACAAACCTTACCAACAATGCTATCACGATCTTGTCTTCAACAAGCGGGGCTGTTACCGGTATCAGTTCTTCAGGAGTGACTGCAAATATTAATACCAACACTATAAATACTCTTTCGTCTGCAGGTACTCCCGTAACCGGTTTAGCTATTACAGGCGGAACAACCATTAATAATACCGGCAATAACATTTCAGCATGCTCATCATCTAATGCAAGCGGAGTTGTAAACGGAGTTTCAGTTTCAGCGGGAACGACTGTTAATATTACCGGTGACAATATTTTTAATTTATCGGGAAGCGGTGCTACATCACCGGTTGTTAACGGTATAAGTGTAAGTGGCGGTACCACAGTCAATGTGTTTAAAAATAAAATTTACGATTTATCTGTAAGTGCTGCAATTGCAACAACAGCAGGTGCGGTAAAAGGCATTTCCATGTCAGGCGGTACAACCGTAAACGTATATAACAACGTTATCGGGGATTTAAGAGCGCCTGCTGCAAGTTTGGCTGATGCAATACGCGGAATGAGCGTGACATCAGCATCTACTGCCAGCTTTAATATATATTTCAACTCGATTTATATGAATGCTTCCTCGTCAGGATCGCCTTTCGGAACTACAGGAATCTATCATACGGCAAGCGCTACTGCCGCTACAGCAAAATTGGATTTGCGAAACAACATTGTTATTAACGCATCCACTCCGGCTGGTGGAGGAATTACATCTGCACTTATGAGGTCCGTTGCCGGAACTTATGGAAATTATGCGGTCACATCCAACAGGAATTTATATTATGCAGGGACACCGGGAGCAAACAATGCATACTTAAATGATAACGGAACCGTTTACGGAACTGTTGCTGCGGGCTATGCATTTGGCCCTGCTTCAACAACAGGAACATTCCAAAGCCAAATCACCTCTTCACGCGAAGCCAACTCATTTGGCGGTGAAGGATTTGCATACACTACCGCAGGCACGTTTTTTCAAAGTTTAACGGGTGCTGCTTCCAACTTCCTGCAGATTGTTGGCGGAATCACAACACAATGCGAAAACGGTGCGGCAACGATTACCACTCCGAATATTACTGACGATTACAAAGGAACTACCCGCTGCCCGGGTGGAGGATGTCCTGGCGGTGCTACATCTCCTGATGTTGGTGCAGATGAATTCAGCGGAATTACGCCAGCACCGATTGTTACATTAAATTCTGTTACACCTTCGGGCACGCAATGTTCAGCCACCGCACGCAACGTAGCTGTTGATGCCACCACTCCGGCAGGAACCATCACGGGAGTAACAATTTCCTATAACTATAACGGAGCAAACCAGGGAAGTTTTGCCATGACCAATTCGTCAGGCAATACCTGGACTTATACCATACCCGCTGCAACTCCAACTAATGCATCTGTTACATGGGCAGCTACTGCAACAAACTCTTCTGGTCTTTTTGCCACTTACACCGGAACTGCTTACAGTGATGATCCCCTTGCAACTGTAACCGGGACTGTTGTTGCTTCAGCAAATCCTATTTGTGCAGGTGTTTCAACTACTCTTACTGCAAGTTTATCGAGCGGTACTGCGACTGCTTATTTATGGAGCGATGGAAGCACAACCAATCCGACCACAGTTGCACCATCTTCGACAACTAACTATACCTGTACCATTACAACGGGCGGGTGTCCTAAAACTACCAATACGCTTATATTAACTGTAAATCCTTTGCCATCTGCACCAACCGGCACCCCATCTACACAATGCGGTTTAGGAATTCCCGCAGCATCGGTAACTTCTACATCAGGTGCAGGCGGTCCGCAATTTTATTGGTATTCCGCTCCTTCAGGAGGAACACTTTTGCAAACACCTCCTGCCGGAGCGTTGCAAAACTATTATTCCAATAATTTTACTTCTGCGGTTTTAACTAATTCATCAATTTCAGGAGCTGCGGCTATCAGCGGAGGAGTATTGGCTTTGCAGCCGACAACAACTTCAACCGGAGGTGCATTAACCGTAAATCCAAGCGGGAATAATTCTACATTGTTCCAAACGGATTTTGATTTATCAGTTACAGCAACAGGAACACAGATAGCGGATGGTTTCAGCTATTCTTTAGGTGACGATGCTATACCACTTAATAATGGCACTACTCCAACAGCAGAGCATGGCAGCGGAAGTAAGATAAGAATTGGATTTTTTACTTACAATGCTATAAATGCAAGTGACGGAAAAGGCATTTATCTTGGATATAATGTATCAGCAGCTACCGGCTATTTATCTACAACACCCGGTATGCTGGCGTATTCAACCAATACAAGCTGGATACCTGCAAGTGCTACAACTATCAACAGTCATATTACCATAACAATTAATGCGTCAGGACAATTAACATTAATGTTGGGCGCGACAACTATATTTAACAATGTTCAGTTACCTGCAGGATACTTAAGCGCAAATAAATCCACATGGAAACACATATTCAGCAGCCGAAGCGGTGGCGTAGCCGGTGGATTCAGCATGGATAATCTTGTCATACAGGCTAATGCTTATGGAGCAGGTTATACAACTTATCAATCATCAATTAACACACCTACTACTTTTTATGTAACTGAAAAAGATGCATCAACGGGTTGCGAAAGTTCACCAAGAACTTCTGTATTGGCTGATGTTACTTTTGGAGATGCTGTTGCAGGTGTAACACAGATCAGCAATGTAAATGTAACCAGCGCATGTTTAGGATCAACATTCCAGTTATCTACATCTCAAACGGGACCAAACCTTAATAGTTATTCTTACACCTGGACATCTACCGCAGGAAGCGGTATTACCGGTTCAGTCTCTGGCGGTACATATTCTTCTCCGATCACGCTAAATGTCACACCAACAGTTGCGGGAACTTATGTTTACACAGTTAATTATACAGATGGAGTTTGCTCTGGCGTTAACACAATTTCATTTACGGTTAACCCGTTGCCAACTATAACTTCTGCAGTGGCATCTCCTTCTACAATTTGCAATGGTTCTTCTGCCACATTAACAGCATTAACAGGATCATCTGTAGTGGCAACGATGGGGTCTGGAACCGGTACTTCAGCGGGCGGTACACAATTACCATATTACAGGACATTTGAGGGGTCCCACAAACAGTATTTATATACTGCTGCAGAACTTACCGCAGCCGGTTTTCAGGCAGGGAACTTTACTAATTTAACTATTCCTGTTGTTTCAGTTTCAGGCACTCCGCTCAATTTTGATAATTTCGGAATTCGTATGGCAAACACGCCTGCCACATCTTTAGCAGCATTTCAGACACCGGTATTTACTAACTGTTATAGTGCATCATCAACCACCCCTGTTGCCGGAAATAACAGTTATACCTTTTCGGCTCCGTTTACATGGAATGGCACTTCAAATGTATTATTAGATATTTATTTCGATAATGACCCGAATAATACATGCAGTGCTGGTTCTCCCACTTGCTGGGGTAACTCCGTAACTGAAACAGTTACTGTTACCGCCTTTACATCATGTGTTATTTATTATGCCGATAATGCAAGCGGTCCCCGAACCATTTCAGGAATTACTACTGTATCGGCAACCAATACTTCTCGACCTAACTTTACTTTTTCCGGAACAAATGCCGGTCCTGGTACTTATAGCTGGCAATGGAATCCTGGAGCAATTAACAGCAATATTGCCACTGTTAGTCCGTCAACAACGACAACCTATACCGTAACAGCTACAATTTCAGCAACCGGATGTACTGCTACCCAGTCAGCAACATTGACTGTTATTCCATCGCCAACTGCACCTGCAGGAACAAATTCCTCACAATGTGGTTACGGAGTACCCACTGCTTCTGTGGCTACAACTAATGGAACAGGTACGCCAACATTCAAATGGTACAATGCAGCCAGCGGAGGAAATTTATTACAATCAGGTACATCAAATACTTATACAACCGCTATTAATGCAACGACTACATTTTATGTTTCTGAATTTACTTCTCCTTGCGAAAGTTCGCGAACTCCGGTAACTGTAACCGTAACTCAACCCGATGCAATCAGCATTTCTGCAAATTTAGCTTCATGCATTGGTTCAGACAATACATTTACAGTAAATCAAGTCGGCAACACACAAAATTATACTTATACCTGGTCAGCTTCTCCTGCTGCAGGAAGCGGTGTAATCGGTTCACCGACAGGTTCTCCTCAAACATTTACAGCAACAGCAACAGGTACTTATTCTTATGTGGTAATTGCTAATGACGGCCCATGTACTGCAATAGACACGCAAGTAGTTGCTGTATATGTGGGTTTATCAGGAAGTGTTACTGCAACTCAAATTTTAAGTTGTGTGAATCCGACCGGTCTTATTACAGCAAACGTTTCCGGAGCAGGGACTGTTGTCAACAATGACTTTACAAGTTCTACCCTTCCTCCATACATGACCCTTCAGGGAAGTGCAAATATTACCGGGGGACAATTAATAGTTACTCCTAATTCAGGTGGTCAGTCAGGAAGTGTGCTGGTTCAGAATACTACCGGCCTTGCCAACAATGACTTCCAGATTGATTTTGATTTTATCACGCAGGGTCCGGCAGGAACTACTTTTTCACCATTTACTGCAGCCGATGGTTTGAGCTACAGCTATGGAGATGATGTTGTGGCAGGTACCTATCAGAATGTTACCAACGCAAATACAAACATTGGATATCCTTCCAATAATCCAACTGGTAATACTGCAGAAGGAGGATCGGGTACTAAATTGAAAATTTCTTTTGATCCTTTTGATAATGGAATCGGAACTCAAGTTGGGAACAACGGAGGAGAGAACTATGCAGGTGTTTATTTTATGTATAATTGTACAGATTATTTTAACGCAACCCACAGTCCAACAGGAACTACTGCGGCTGATAATGCAAGGGGGGTATTGGCATTTAGTCCTTCCACCTTGTGGAGAGCGACCGCAGCACAACCCGCAACCCCGGTAAATACTACTCACGTTACCATTACCATGGCTGGCGCAGAGCCTGGCTATCCGAACGGTTCAACAACCCTTACCCTTACAGGTACCACAGGGCTCGCCCAGGGTTATGTGTTTGGTCCTGTTAAGGTTGGTTTGCCAGCCGGCTACTTAGCTGCCGACAAATCAACCTGGAAGCATGTATTTGCTGCCCGTACAGGTGGTAACTGGGAAGGTCACTATATTGATAATCTTTCAATACGTTACAATAATTTTTACGAGTATTCAATTGATGGCGGAACAAACTGGTCGTTAACAAATCCAATAGTTCCTCCTACATCAGGCACTTATCAGGTTCTGGCACGTTATGTTTCAGTGCCCGGATGCATGGAAAATATTGGAACAGCAGTTATCAATGCCCCGGTGTTTACCACATCATCAACTGCAAGTGTTATTTGCGGTGGTGCAGCTACTTCTCCTACAATAAGCTTCAGCCCTACATTCGGAACCGGAGCTGCTTATCAGTGGGAAAGCTCTCCTGCTGGAGCGAATACCTGGACTCCGATTGCTGGCGAAACTAACCTGACTTATACTGCACCATCAGGTTCAATCACTGCAAATACGGATTATCATTGTGTAATCAGTTGCAGCGGCAATCCGATTCCCGGGTCACCATCAACTACAACAACTATAACTGTCAATCCGAATCCTGCTTTGAACGTTTCTCCGACAACTTCCAGTGTTTGCAGTCCTGGCGGAACAGCCTCAACCTTAAATGCGAGCGGTGATCCCGCAACTTACGGATGGTCGCCTGCAACAGGACTTAGTGGAACTACGGGAGCCTCAGTAAATGCGCTTCCTTCAGCAACAACAACTTATACAGTTACTGCAACCGCTTCTTCGGGATGTACATCAACAGCCACTACCGTTGTTACAGTCACACAGGGACCAAATGTTGCAGTCACGGCTACACCATCGGCTGTTTGCCCCGGGTCCAACGTTCAATTAAATGCTGTAGCAACAACAGCCTCGCCTTATTGTACAGCCACCGGAGGCACAGGCACTTACTATATGAACAATTTCTCAACTACAGGTGGGGTTACAAACATTACCAATAACAGCTCTGGTTTTTCTCCATCCGGATATGGAAACTTTTCTTCAACAATGAATGTAACACAGGCAGTAGGTAACTCTATTACATGGTCAGCATCCAACTTTACTGTTGGAACTTATGGAGTAGCGGTTTTTGTTGATTGGAATCAGAATGGAGTTTTAACTGATGCCGGTGAGCAGATGTATTCATCCGGGGTTTATGTAACTTCTGCATCAAGCAGCATTACTGTTCCTGCAGGAGCTTATAATGGCGGCACACGTATGAGAGTTGTGGTTGATTACTTAAATACAGCACCGGGAGCATGTGACGTTTCTACTTCACATGAAACAGAAGATTATACGTTTATTGTTACAGGAGGAATACCCAACAATACAGGTTCATTTACTTACAATTGGTCAGCAAATTCAACGTATTTGACGTCAACAACTATTTCAAATCCTGTTGCACAAACCGTGACAGCCAGCCAGGTTTACACTGTAACTGTTACAGATGGAGGTACGGGATGTGCAAATACTCAAACAGTAAATGTTACCGTCAATCCTGCACCCGATCCGCTTGCCTCGAGCAACGCCCCTGTTTGCCAGGGTCAATCGCTGAATTTCTTCGGAGACAACCTTGCCAGCGGACAATCATCTGGCAATGGCTGGTCATGGAGCGGGCCCTCATTCAGTTCAACATCACAGAATCCGGGCATAGGCAGTTCCTCTGCAGCAAATAGCGGAACCTATACACTCACCGTTACAAACAGCTTTGGCTGTACAGCAACCTCGACAACAACAGTAACAGTAAATCCGAACCCGGTATTATCCATAACAAGCCAAACCAACGTATCGTGCAATGGCGAATTGGACGGAGAAGTAGATATAGATGCTTCCAACGGTGCACCTGATTATCTTTTTGACTTGGACGGACAATCAACCCTTGATGGAATCTACAGTGGCCTGGGAGCGGGTTCATATTCTGTAACAGTGATAGATAACAATGGCTGCGAAGCCACTCCATTAAATGTGACCATTACCGAGCCGGATGTGCTGGTAACCGCACCGACCAACAGCAGCCCTGCATGTACGGGCACCACGCTGAACCTGTTTTCCAATGTAACGGGAGGAACAGCAGCGTATAACTATTCA
>Ga0134123_10000355_pt1 | contig 30947 bp, 34 predicted proteins | sample KB303_FD_96460 | JGI IMG/M metagenome (GOLD analysis project Ga0134123, IMG submission 96460) | Terrestrial soil microbial communities without Nitrogen fertilizer from Kellogg Biological Station, Michigan, USA - KB3-0-3 | ecosystem: Environmental > Terrestrial > Soil > Unclassified ...
CGAACGGCGGCTCCGTCACCGGCGGCGGCTTCATCAACACGCCGGCCGGCAAGGGAACGCTGAGCCTCAATGCGAAGTATCAGCAGAACCAGAGCGCGCCGGCCGGCAATACGCAGTTCAAGCTCGCCGGCTCGGATCTGAAGAGCACGTCCTACGACTGGCTCGTCGTCTCCGGCTCGAACGCGCAGTATCAGGGCACCGCGACGATCAACGGCAGCGGCTCGTACGGCTTCCTCGTCACGGTGTCGGACGGCACGCCGGACACGTTCCGCATTCAGGTGTGGGACAAGACGACGCTCGTCACCGTGTACGACAACGGAAGCCCGCAGCCCCTCGGCGGCGGCAGCATCCAGATTCACTAACTCGGCTTTTGAGCCCCCTCTCCCCGCGCAACGCGGGGAGAGGGTGGCGCGCAGCGCTCCGGCCTGTCACGCCGGAGGTCGCGGGTTCGAGTCCCGTCGGCCCGGAGCAAACGTCAGGCGTTTGATGCACTCTCGCCCGAGAATTCCGCCGTGCACGGCCAAACCTCGGGGCACGTGAAGCCGACGAGAAACGTCTCTCTCTGACCGTTGATGCGAAGGGTCGCGAGCAGTCCTATAGCGGGTTCTCGAGGCGTGCGATCTCGTTCCAGATCTCGTCGAGGTCGAGTTGCAGTCCGGCGCAGCCCGGAACTGCGTCGAGCCGTCCCTCCGTCGCACGCGCAGCGCGCGCGTAGCGCTCTCCCGTGAGCTCGAAGATCTCGAGCGACTGCAGACTAGGATCGATGATCCAGTACCACATCACTCCGAACGTCGCGTACTCGTCCATCTTTTCGATGCGGTCGCGACGCTCGTCTCGCGACGATGCGGACACGATTTCGACGACGATGTCGGGTGGCACACGCACCAGCCCTCGCGCCGGCGGACGCCTCGTGTCCGGATGCAGATACACCGCGAGATCGGGCTTGCGGCCGCGATCCGGCCGGATTGCGTATTTGACGCCCGATCCCAGGACGATTCCATTTCGTCCGAGCCAGGTCCGCAGGATCTGCCCGAGCCAGATCACAACGATCTCGTGAATCGGATCGGGCACTTCCTCCTCCTCGAGCCGGCCGTCGACCAACTCGCCCGGTTCGTCCTCGTCCATGGCCGCCCATTCCTCCACCGTCATGGGACGGCCGAGTTGAGGCAGGGCCGGATGGAGTGTTGCCGCGGAAGACATGGTTCGCTGGGATCGTAACACGCAGCATGTAGATTCGAATCGGTCCGGCGAAGGCGGTCCGAATGGTTCAGCGGTTAGACCTCCGGCCTGTCACGCCGGAGGTCGCGGGTTCGAGTCCCGTCGGCCCGCCAAAAAAGACCCTCACGGCAAACCGACGTTGCGCCCCCGGTTCGCACGTGTACACCCGACGCGCAGCAGCGTTGCACCCCCGGTGAGCACGTGCACACCCGACGCGCAGCAACGTTGCGCCCTCGGTGCACACGTGCACACCCGACGCGCAACAGCGTTGCACCCTCGGTGCACACGTGCACACCCGACGCGCAACAGCGTTGCACCCTCGGTGCACACGCGCACACCCGACGCGCAGCAGCGTTGCGCCCTCGGTGCACACGTGCACACCCGGCGCGCAGCAGCATTGCACCCCCGGTGCACACGTGCACACCCGACGCGCAGCAGCGTTGCACCCCGATACACTTGACAAAGGGCAGGCGATCGCTAGAATACCGAACCACAAAATCCGAGCTTGAAAGAGCGAAGATTTTGGGCGGCTGTCAGCGGTACGGGCGTGCTGGATAGCACATCAGTCCTGTACCGGTGCGGGAGTTGAGCTTGCTCCTCCTGTCGCGGGCACTCGGGGTGTGTACACACCTCGGGAAAACATCATCCGGAAGAATCGGCGCGTGGCCGGGACTTCCAGCCGGTGGCCGCCTCGCACTTGTCGACGAGTCGTGACGTCACCTCCGGCCTGAGCTCGCATCAGGAGGCTATGTCATGAGTGATCCCGTCAATAACACCCCTGTTCCATCAACCCCCGATCCGGTGAAGCTGACACCCGAAGCGGTCATCGCCCAGCTGCGCACCATGCGCTCGCAGATCGATGACGTCGCGCCGTTGTCGAAGGAGCAGCGCAAGCTGGTCAGGCAGCGTCTGCGGATGCAGTCCAAGCCCATCGTCGAGGCATCGATCAACGTCATCGGCGTCCTCGACAACGTATCGCAGGCGATCGGGCAGCCGCTCGACGAAGTCCGTCAGTTGCAGGACGACTCGCTCCGCTGGGACGCCGTGGCCGAAGAGGCTCGCGCGTTCCTGAAATGCATCGAGGGAGCAAACCTCAATCGCCGGCAACGGCTCGCGCTCATCGGTACGCAGGCGTACTCGATCGGCACACAGCTGGCCAGGGATCCGGCGAAGGCAGTGCTCGTGCCGCACGTCGAGGAAATCAAGCGGCTGAAGGCCGCCTCGCGTCGCAAGAAGACGCAGGCCCCTCCAACGCCGGCACCGAAGTCGCCCGCGCCGCCGCCGCCGGCACCCACCCGCGACACGTCCACGGCACCGAAAACGTAGAGTAAGGAGGTAGTGAGCCCGGGCGCGCTCGCAGGCGCGCCCGGGTTCCATGACGGTCATGAAGAACGACAACGCATCCGAACGAGCGGCGGCGCTGGTCCACCAGGCCGTCGACGTGTTGCAGCGCGCCTGCCATGCCCCCGATTCGCCGGTGAACACGCTCCAGCCGGCGAACGTGAGACGTCAACTCCGCCGCGCTGCCAGGCGCCTGCGCCTGGGGAAAGCGCAGCCGCGGTACAGGAATCTCCACACCTCCGAGGAGCTCGCGGACATCTATGACCGGACCGTTGAGCGCGACGAGATTCTCGAGCAGGCAATGAAGGATCTCGAACGAATCACTCGGGAACTCGGCTGCGTCCTCGAGGAAAACGACCCCGAGGTCGGAACGGCGCTCGATGCGATCATCCGGGAGGCGCAGCGGTCGGCGAAGCAACAGGGCCCCGGCAGTGAAGCCGCACAACGATACCATCAGTTGCAGCTCCTGGCGTGGTTCGGCCAGCGTTACCACTCTCATAAGCGCCGTGGGAGGGCTCCGGCTCCTCTGCACGTTCCTCTGGCGCCGGATCCCTGGGTCGAAGTACGCAATCAGCTGACCGCGGCCGAGCTCCTCGCCTCTCCACCCTCCCCGGGCGAAGCGGTCATCGCCATCCCGCCGGACGGCAGGGACTCCGGACGCGGACGCATTTTTATCCGCATCGGGGTCGGCGAAGCGTCGTGGATCGGCAGCTTCGAGCGCGGTCACAAGAGCGTCAGCACGATCGGCATGATGCCCGACGACAAGCACCTGTTCGTATCCGCGGAAGGCGCCGGGTACGTCATCGACCTGAAGTCGCGAACGCTCGTGGAGGAGATCGGCACGGAAGTCGTCGGAGTGATGCAGGACGATCCGATGACGGTGTTCTTCGTCAATCACAACGACATGCGCTTCGAAGCGTTCGGAACCGCCGGGCGTCTCTGGAAAACGGACGTCATCGGCTCCGGAGGATTTCGACGAATGGCGATCACAGACCACAGTCTCGTCGGCGAAGCGCGGGGACTGTTCCAGCCGGGGTGGGCCGGCTTTTCCGTGAACCTCGCGACAGGCAAAGTTCGGTCACTTCCTCACGATCCCCAGCGCCGTCATCTTCTCGTGTAGATACGTGCGCTGCAGATCGAGCAGCTGCGCCGCGCGGCTGACGTTCCAGTTCGTACGGCGCAGCACGGCCTCGATGTACTCCTTCTCGCACTGCGCCTTCACCTCGCGCAGCGGCAGCACCGGCGCGTTTTCGGGAATGCGCAGCAGTCCGTTCTCGATGCCGGCCTCGCGCTGCATCACCGAGGACGGCAGCTGATCGACGGTCACCGGATCGGTGCCGAAGACCGACACGCGCTCGGCGACGTTGCGCAGCTCGCGCACGTTGCCCGGCCAGTCGTACGCGGCCAGCGCGTCGTGCACCTCGCGCTCGACCGACAGCGGCACGCGCTGATTGCGCGCGCAGAAGTGCTGCAGGAAGGTCGTGAAGAGCAGCGGCACGTCGTCGCGGCGCTCCCGCAGCGGCGGCACGTCGATCGGTACGGTCGATAAGCGGAACCAGAGGTCTTCGCGGAAGCGGCCCTCGCGCGCCATCGCCTCGAGATCGCGATGCGTCGCCGCGAGCACGCGCACGTTCACCTCGCGGTCGTGCGTCTCCCCGATGCGCCGCACGCGTCCGTCCTCCAGCACGCGCAGGAGCCGCGACTGCAGCGCCGGATCCATGTCCCCGATCTCGTCGAGGAACAAGGTTCCGCCGTCGGCTTCCTCGAACAGCCCGCGCTTCGCGGTCTTCGCGTCGGTGAACGCGCCGCGCGCGTGGCCGAACAATTCGTCCTCGATGAGATGCGCCGGAATCGCCGCGCAATTGAGCTTGATGAACGGGCGCGAGGCGCGGCGCGAGAGGCGGTGCAGCGCATTCGCGACGAGCTCCTTCCCCGTTCCGCTTTCGCCTCGGATGAGCACGCGGGCCTCCGCAGGCGCGACTTTCTCGATCGCCGCGCGCAGCGCCGCCACGGCCTCGGAGCGGCCGACGATCTGCTGCTCCCGCGAGCGCAGCTCGCCGAGCTGCCGCCGCATCTCGGCGTGGTCGAGGCAGTTGCGCACCGACTTGATCAGGCGCTCGCGGCTGAACGGCTTGTCGATGAAATCGTGCACGCCGAGGCGGATCGCCTCGACGGTCTCCGCCATCGAGGCCTCGCCCGAGATCACGATCGCCGGCGGCATCGCGTCGCCGAGCACGCGCAGCAGGTCGATGCCGCTCATTTTGCCGAGGCGGACGTCGACCAGCGCCATGTCCGGCTGCACCTGCGACGCGTCGCGCAGATGCGCGAGCGCCTCCTCGGCATTGCGAAACGCGACGACGCCGTAGCCTTCCTCGCGCAGCCGCAGCGTGAGGTTCCCCGCGATCTTCTCGTCATCCTCGACGACCAGGATCAACTGCATGTCGGTTCTCCGAATGTGATGCGAAACGTGGTGCCCGCGGCGGACGACTCCACGAGCCGCAGATCGCCGCCATGTTCGAGCAGGACCTTGCGCGAGATCGCGAGGCCGAGGCCCATGCCCCTGCCGGTGGTGACATACGGATCGAAGATCCGCGCGCGCAGCGACTCCGGCACGCCCGCGCCGTCGTCGGTGACATCGAGCGCGCCGTGCACGATCGCGAACGTGACGCGCGTCGCGTTCGCGTGCGCGCTGTTGGTACAGAGGTTCACGAGCACCTGGCGGAAGAGATCGCGGTCGACGCAGACGATGTCATCCCGAGCGTCAGCGAGGGACCTGCGCGGGCGGGGCTGCGATGCCGATGCCTGCCGCGATACCCCGCCCGGCTCCCTCGCGACGCTCGGGATGACATCCAGCCCCGGCCACGCCTGCGCGAACGTCGTGCAGAACTCGTCGATCATCTGGCCGAGGGACTCCCGGCGCAGCACCGGCTTCCCGAGCCCGCCGAAGGTGGAGAACTCGCGCGTGAAGCGCGCGAGCCGATCGAGCTCCTCGGTCACGCTTTGCCGGATGTGCGCGTCCGCGATCCGTTCCGCTTCCAGCCGCGCCGCGGTCAGCGGTCCCTTGATCTCGTGCGCGTGACGCCGCGCCGTTTCCTGCAGCGTCGTCACGCGCTCGAGATAGAGGCGCCGCTCGCGCTCGCGCGCGCGCCGGTAGCGGATCGAGAGACTCATCGCCGCGAGGACCGCGACGAGCGCGAACGCGACGAGCAGCGTCAGCTCGAACCGGCGCAGCATCGCCGCGCGGTTCATGCGGATCACTTCGATGCGGTTCAGCAGTCTGCGCGTCGCGTCGAAGCGGCGGCGGTACTCCTCCCGCTTCTCCGGATCGAGCGAGCGCAGTTTCTTCTGATCCTCCATCGACCGCGCCAGCGCCTCGCGCACCTCGGGACGCAGCGCGACGTCGAGCCAGAGGCTCGAGATCTGATGCAGCACCGCCCAGAACGCGAGCGTCGCCGCCGCGATCGTGAGGACGACGAGAATCGCCGAGCGCGTCATGGCTCCTTCAGCGACAGCGCCACGTTCCACCGGAACGTCGTGATCGGCCGCGCGCTGATGGTCGTGCCGATCAGCGCTTCGACGAACCCGGCGTTGCCCGCGCCTCCCGTGCCGACGCCGCCCGACTTCGAGATCCACTGCCGCGCGTCTTCCTCCTCGGCGGCGGAGAACGGGAGCACGCTCAGATCGATCTGCAGCGACACGCGCTCGCGGCTCGTCGACAAAAGCCGCAGCGGCGCGCGCCACCACTTCTCGAGCGCGTCGCGCGAGGCGATGCGCTGCCGATCCTCGCGGCGGTCGAACTCGATCCTGCGCACCAGCCACACTTCGTCCCAGAGGTCGTAGCGGATCTCCACACGCGCGCCGCTGAGCGAGTCGGTCTCACGCAGCCGCGCGACGACGAGGAACGTCGTCGTGAGTCCGCTCCCGAGCTGCCGGCGCACGCCCGGATCCTGCAGCACGGACGCCGGGAGCGTCGCCGCGACGACGCCTCCCGGCTGCACGGTGAACGAGGGCCGCGGCTGCGCGTGCGCGAGCGCGGCCACGGCGACGATCAGAGCGAACAGCGAGGCCCGCGTCACCATGCGTACCCCAATCCGAGGCGAAGCGTGCCGAACGAACTGCGGCGCACCCACGCCCCCGAGATCTGGAACACGTCGTTGTCGCGTTCGATGAATACGCTCTGCTCGCGCGAGCGTGTGGCCGCGCGCACGTCGAATTCGAAGCGCGAGTCCCCGTCCTTCTGCCGCGTCCGGTCCCAGAGGCTGTGCGAATAGCCGGCGTGGATGACGCCGAAGGTCGAGTCGTAGGAACGGTCGCCGATATTGCGATCCTCGTCCGTCCTCGCCCAGCCGCCCGCGATGCCTGCGGAAACGGAGTCGCGCTCGGAAAGCTCCCAGTACCGTTTCGCGCTGGCGTCGATCCCGAGGCTCGTCGCGTCGATGGTCGCTCGCCGCCCGTGAATGAGCCCGTCGGCGCCGCGCTCGTAAACGATTCCCTTCCGATTCGCCCGGACCGCGACGGGCGTGACGTCGACGATCGTGCCGTGGGTCGGGACGAAGGGACGGTTGGTCGTGTTGTACGACCACTTCGCGCTGAGGATGCGCTGCGTGAATGCCTCTTCGACGGTGCCAACCTCGAAGTCCTCGCGCTCGTCGCTGTCGAAGCGCGTCTCGTCGTAGTTGAGGGTGAGCGTCTGATTGATCGACAGCGGAATGCCGGCCACGATCTGCGGCGACAGCTGCGATCCGCCGCTCACGATCGGCTGCTTGAGATTGAGCGTGATGAACGCGCGGGTGCCGAAGAGATCGTATTGGGTGTAGCCGACGCCGAACGCGGAGTAACTGGCGGTGTAATCACGGTCATCGTCGGCTCCGAAGAGGCCGACGTGAATCGCGCCGCGCCGGCCGACGAACCAGCGGAAGCCGAGCACGGCTTCCTGTCCGTTCGCGAGCGAGTCGTCGTTGGGGGAGCCGACGTATTGCTCGCCGAGGAGCACACGGCCGTCGAGCAGATAGAAGAACGGCTTCGTTTCCGAGATGGTGATGACGAGAACATGCCGCCCGCGCTCGGATCCCTTTTCGAGCGAGAAATCGGCGGACAGCAGGAACGGCAGGCGGCTGAGCCGGTTCGCGCCGTCGCGCAGCTCCGCCTCCGAATACTCGCGCCCTTCGCGCAGCGCCGACTCGGCGATGACGACGTCGGGCGAGACGCGCGTCGCATTGCGGACTTCGATGCGCTCGATGAAAAAGCTCGGCGTCGACACGTCATCGGCGGCGAGCGGAACGGCAAGTGCGGCGAGGACGACTGCGATGAGAAGGTTTCGAATCATGTGGGCCTCCGGGGCCGTACCATTGGCGAGCGGAGTGCCACGATTCTCCATCGGGCCGTTTCGCGTAACTCGTTCGGGTATCGACATTTGCCCGCAGCGCACGATTTCGCGCGCACCACGCAGTGTATGAGAAACCCGACACCGGCGTCAGGAAATGCCGGCAGAACCGCCGCCCTATGCGGGCGGCGGCGGGAACAGCAGGTTGAGCCTGATCAGGACGTTGTCCTTGATCAGGTCATCGGCCATGCCCTTGTAATCGATCGCCCAGTCGTGGCGGTTGATGGTGAACTCGCTGGTGGTGCGGACGCCTTCCGGCGTCACTTCCGCCTTCACCGGGATCGTCACTTCCTTCTTCACGCCGTGGAGGTCGAGGGTGCCGCGCAGCTCGTGTGTCGTGCCGGCGGGAGAGCCGGCGGGCGCTTCGGTTAGCGACGTCGAGGTGAAGGTCGCTTTCGGATACTTCGCCGCGTCGAAGAAGTCGGGCGTTTTGAGGTGGGCGGTCAGTTTCTCGGTATCGGTCTCGACCGAATTCAGGTCGATCTCGAACGCCACACCCACCGGTTTGCCGCCGGCGTAGGAGATCGAGCCGTCGAAGTGGTTGAACTTGCCCTTGTGGTCGCGCGTCACTTTCGCGGCGACGAAGTCGATCGAGCTCTTGTCTTTGATCACATTCGACGTCGACGTTGCCGCCGCGGCCGGATCGGTCGCCGCCGTTCCGGTGGATGTGGCGGCGGAGACTTCGGCGGCGGGCTTCTCATCGATCTCGCTCTTCCGGCAGCCGGCGCCGAGGGTCAGCAGGGAAAGGGCGAGCAACAGACTGCATGACTTCATGAGGATCCTCCTGTTCCCGCGCGCTAGTTTTTCTTCCCGCCGGCGTTGCTGAACTTCGACGGGAACTGGGCGATGATCCCGTCGCTCAGGGTGTCGGCGACCATCAGCATGTGATCCATCGCGCGATCGTAGTCCTTCATGCTGGCCGCGTGGTTTCCCTTGAGCTGATTCGTCGCTTCCGCGATGGTCTGATCGAGGTGCATGAACAACGCGGACTGCAGCGCCGCCTCGGGCCAGTGTTTCGGATTCGCGCCGTGCAGGAACTTCGCGATGTCGGTGGCGTTGTCGTGCCAGCGTTTGTTCTCGCTGGTCACCTTCGCGTTGTCGCCCGCTTTGGCGGCGGTGACGATATTCGCGGCGATGAGGATGTGGTCCCGGAGCAGCGCGGTGAGCTTGTTGCCGGCATCGCGGCCGTAAAAGGCGACGACCGCGTTTCCGATGTCGGTCTGATTCTGCAGCAGGCGCTGCGCCGTCGCGTCCTTGTCGGCGGACCCGGCCGCCGCGCTCACGATGAAGAGGCGCGTGTACGAGACGTGATCGGCCCAGAGCCTGCGCATCGCATCATGAAACTCCGATTTCGATGCGGCCCACGCGACGTTGGGAACGAGCAGCAGGCCGATGAGGATGGCTGTGAGTCGGATTCTGTGCAACATATCGGTTCCTCCTGAAACATCAGAGTGCGTACGCTGCAAAAGGTGAGCGCAAATGTGTAAACGACGCGTCAGCCCGGAGCGTCGGATGAGCAAAAGGGAGGCAGCACATGAAACGCACACTGATCACCACGCTCACTCTGATGCTCACCGTCGCCGCGGTCGCGGCCCCGCCCGGCAGGCGCGGCGACGGACTGCGCGGCGAAGGACCGCGCGGCGGACGCGGGATGGCCCGGCCCGGGCAGCTCGCCGAACTGCTCGATCTCAACGATTCGCAGCGCGCGTCGCTCGAGACGCTGCGCGAAAACCTGAAGGCCGCCGTCGAGCCGCTGCGCGAGCAGCACCAGGCGAATCGCGAGGCGATGAAGGCCGCCCTCGACGCAGGCGACAGCGCGAAGGCCGGAGAGCTGGCCCTCGCCAATCACAAGCTCGGCAGCCAGTTCCGGGCCGCGCGCGAGTCGTTCGAAACCTCGCTGATCGCCCTGCTCACCCCCGAGCAGAAGGCGAAGTGGGAGCTCGCCCGCGAGATGCGCCAGTCGCGCCGGCAGCATCGGCAGCAGCGGTAGCGTCCCCCGCGTGCGGCGGCACCCCGCCGCCGCACGCGCGTCCGGGTATGGAATTGCCGGCTCACGTCACTCCTTGTTAGGGAACGGTCCAGTCCACCAGCGAATCGTTCCCGGTCCATGACAGCGGAAGAACTGTTTCTGTCGAATCTCGACGTGATCGAGGATGCTGCGCATTTTGTCGCGCGCCGCGCGCGGCTCACTCCTGACGACGCCGAAGATCTCGCGTCGTCCCTCAAGCTCCGCCTCATCGAAGACGACTACGCGGTCCTGCGAAAGTTCGAAGGCCGCTGCGCGCTCTCCACCTACCTCGTCTCGATCGCGCACCGCCTCTTCGTCGACGACTGGATGCACACGCACGGGCGCTGGCGTCCCTCGGCCGAGGCGAAGCGGCTCGGCGAGGCGGCGGTGCTGCTGGAGAGCCTGCTCGTGCGCGACCGCCTCCCGCTCGCGGAGGCGCTGCCGATCGCGCAGCGCGCCCATCCATCGCTGACGAAGGAAGAAGCGGCGGCGATCGAGCTGCGCCTTCCGCACCGCAGCCCGCGTCCGCGCCTCGTCGCGCTGGAGAACGAGATCGAGCCGGCGGTGGATGGCGCGACCGTGGAAGCCGAGGCGATCGAGCACGAGCGCGCGGTCGTGTCGGAGCGCGCCAGCCGCATCGTGCAGGAAGCGCTGGGCGGCATTTCCGAAGCGGAGCGCGTCGCGATCCGGCTGCGATTCGGACAGGACATGAGCGTCGCCGACATCGCGCGCATGCTGCGCTGCGATCAGAAACGGCTCTACCGCCGCATCGAGAACATCCTCCGCCTCCTGCGCCAGGCGCTCGAGCGCTCCGGTTTTCAGGCCGCCGAGATCCGCGAGCTCATCGGCGCCATCGACTCGCATCTCGATTTTGGCCTGCGGGACCCGGAAAACGGGCCCTCGCGGCAGGCTATGCATGCGAGGGGGGCTGGAAACCATGAGGTGCCTGAATGAACACAACGCGCGTACCCGCGTGCCCGGATTCGGAAATGGTCGGAGCTTTTGTCGAAGGCCGGTCCGGTGCTGAGGAACGGGCGAAGATGATCAGCCATCTCGATCACTGCGAGCCCTGCCGCCATGAAGTGGCGGTGCTGGCGGAATTCGCAGCTGCTCAGCACCCGGCGGAACGCGCAACGCGGTCTGCCTGGTGGCTCGCGGCGGCTGCGTCGCTGGTGACGGTCGTCGGCATCGGCCTCTGGCGCCAGGGCAGAACAGAGGATCAGAGATTGCCGGTCGCTTCGCTCGTCGCCGCCGCCGCGCCTCTCGGGTATCGACCCGTGCAGGCGCGGCTCAGCGGCGACTTCGGCTGGGCCGAGTATCACGGACCGGCCCGGTCTTCGACAGAATCTCAGGACCCGAAGCTGCTGAAACTGAAGGGCGCGGCGGGCGACGTGCTGCAGGAGGCGGAGGCGAGTCCGACCCCGGACAGGAAGCATGCCGCGGCGATCGCGATGCTGCTGCTGGAGAATCCGCGGGGCGCGATCGAGGCGCTGACGAAGGTGACGGCGGAGCGTCCGAACGACGCGCGCGCCTGGAGCGATCTCGCCGCCGCGTATGACGCGGCCGCGATGTACTACGGCCGTCCCAAAGAGGAGCTGCCGGCGATCGCCGCCGCGGATCGCGCGATTCGCCTCGATCCGAAGCTCGCCGAGGCGCACTTCAACCGCGCCGTGATCCTGGAACATATGGGAATCACACCCGAGGCACGCGAGGCGTGGACGAAATACCTCGAGCTCGATCCCTCGTCCGACTGGGCGCGCGAGGCGCGTGCGCGTCTCGATGCGCTGCCGAAGACGACGGAGCAGTCGCGGTTCGACGCCGCGAGGCCGCAGCTGGAGCGCGATGCCGCGTCGGGAAACGTCGCCGCCACGCGTGCGGCCGTCGACCGCTTTCCGCAACGGTCGCGAGAGATGGTGGAGCGGGAAACGCTCGGCCAGTGGAGCGACGCCTTTCGCGCCGGCGACGACGCCCGGGCCGCGCGCGCACTCGCGATCGCGCGCACCATCGGCGAAGCACTGCGCGGCCGCGGCGAGGAACTGCCCGCGGCGATGGCGTCCGCGATCGCAAACGCATCGCCGGCGGAGCGCGCGAGACTCGCCGCCGCAACCGCGGCCTATTGCGAGGGACGCCAGGCACTCCTGCCTCCGCAATCGGCGCCGAAGCAGGCGCGGCAAAAAATGCTCGAAGCCGCGAGCCTCTTCGGCAACACGCCCGGTGCATTGAGCGCGCGTCACTTCGCCGCGGTCGGGAGCGACAGACTGAACGATCCCGAGACCGCCGAGCGCGAGCTCACCGCGGTGCTCGCGATCACGCCGGGCGGTTACAGGGCGCAGCGCGCGCAGATCGAGTGGGTCCTCGGCCGGATCCAGGGGGGACTCGCGCACTGGCGGGACGCACTCGTCCACTACAAACGCTCCGCCGATTTGTTCACCGGACAGGGCGAGCAGGAGTACGCGGCATACCTGCAGTGGCTCACCGCCGAAGCCGGATCTTTCCTCGGACGCTACGACGAGGCGTGGCAGACCTGGGCGGCCGTGATGCCGGTCCTGAGCGAGCAGCGCCGCTTTCCGGCGTGCCTCAACGGAATGGCGTATGTGGAGCTCGTCGCGGGCAATGTCGATGCCGCGCGCTCTCTCGCGGAGATCGCCCTGCGGCACGGCGCCAGGGACGGACAGACGCGCGCCGAGGTGCTGTTCCGGCTCGCGCGGATGAGAGAGCGCATGGGAGAGCACACCGCGGCCATCGCCGCCATCACCGAAGGGCAGCGCGTCACCGCGCGGATCACAGACCGCGACGTGCGCCGGCAGACGACGGCCGATCTGCTGTATGCCGAAGGCGTCACGTACGCCACGGCGAATCCCTACCGCGCGCTCGACTCGCTGACTCGTGCCGCCGAAGAACATCGCGGCGGCTGGCGCCCCATGCTGCTCCCGGCGACGCTGTACGAGCGCGCGCGCATTCTCCGCACGCTCAGCCGGGATGACGAAGCGCGGACCGATCTCGAGTCCGCCATCGCGGCCGTCGAGTCGCAGCGCAAACCGGTCGAGTGGCGCGCCACGACGTCGGGCGCGCTCGACGGAGTCGATCTGATTTATGCGGAGCTCGCCGAACTGCTGCTGGAGCGCGGACGGCCGCGCGAGGCGTTCGCCATCATCGACCGCGCGGCCGCATTCGCGTTCTTCGGCGCGGATGCGACCGCCTCGATGACGACGCTCGACGCGCTGCAGCAGCAGCTCGCATCCGACTCCCTGATCGTCGAATACCTCGTCCGCCCGCGCAGGACGTACGCGTTCGTCATCGGCGCGCGCACGTTCGAGGTCCGCACCATCGACATCGCTTCGGCGGATGTCGCGCGCCTCGCGGCGACGCTCGACGAAACGCTGCGCCTGCCCAAACCGCTGCCCGAAGTCATCCGCGCCTCGGCGGCGATGGAGAAGACGCTGCTCGGTCCGGTGCGCGAGCTGCTCCTCGGCGCGAACGACCTGACGTTCATCCTCGATCCGCTCATCGCCTCCGTTCCGATGGCGGTGCTCGTCGATCCGTCGTCCGAACGCTGGCTCGTCGAAGACCACTCGATCCGCATCGCGGCGAGCGCGCTCTATCGCGATCCGGCGGCGCACGAGGCGTCGTCGCGCGTCGTCGTCATCCGCCCGTCCGGCGGCGTCAGCCTGCCGGGCACCGAGGCGGAGGTCGCCACGATCCAGCGGCTGCATCCGAAGGCCACGCTCCTCCAGGGCGACGCAACGACCGTCGCCGCCGTGCTGGCCGCGATGCGCGACGCCGGCGTGATTCATTACATGGGCCACGCCGGCGGCGAAGGCGACGCGGGACTGGTGCTGCGCGCCGACGGCGACAAGCCCGAGCTGCTGCGCGGCGACGACATCACCGGCACGCCGCTGCGCGCCGCGCCGCTGGTCGTGCTGGCCGGCTGCCGCACGCTGCGCGGTGCCGCGCGCCGCGAGGATCTCGCGACGAGCCTCGCGCGCGCCTTCCTCATCGCCGGCGCGAGCTCCGTCGTCGGCACGTCGTGGGACGTCAACGACACCGCCGCCCAGATTTTCTTTTCGCGATTCCATGAGCTGAATTCAGCCACGGGAAATCCCGTCACCGCGCTGCGCGACGCGCAGCGTTTCATGCTCCACGACCCGCGACGACATCCGGCCGAATGGGCGTTCGCTCAGATCGTGGTCCGCAGCATCAACCTGTAGAGAGGAGAGAGGTATGGACATCAGCATCATTCCCGCAACGATTTACTTCGTCGGCATCGCCGCCGTCGTCGCCGCACCACCGGAGAGCCCCGTCAGCAGGTTCGTCATCTTCCCGAACGCCGCCACGGGAAGCTACGGAACCACTCAGCTCATGCCGCACGAAGCCAGGCTCAATCTGCGCAAAGCCGACCTGCCGGCAGTCCCGGCGGACTACTGCGACCGGATCGGAGGCACCGAAAGCGTGATGAACAGGGTCCCGGTCTGCAGCGTGAGACTCACGGGTGCGAGGCTGTGGACGCGGACCGGGCAGGCTCTGGTCGAGGACAGCAGCTTCCGCAAAATGCCCTCCTTCCTGAATTTCAACAAAAACGCGAAGAACCTCCCGGACGAGTACAACGGCGTGAACGTGAATGCCGACTACGTCGCCGCGCGGTTCGACGTCACGGGCGGGACTCTGAGCGGCTGCAACCGGACGGCGCAATACATCGTCACGCTCAATACGACGTCCGAGTTCGAGCTGTTCGTGGAACAGAACGACCGGACCATCCGGATCGTTCTCGGCAGCGGCGCCCAGGTGGCGATCGAAAACAAACCGATCCCGCACACCATGACTTCGTCGGCCGGGCAGACGCCGGCCCCCCCTGTGAGGATGAGCCATTTCGCCTGGTACTACAAGATGAACGGCAGGCGCGGCCTGACCACAGATCCGGTCGTAGCGCCGAAATTGAGGGTGGAAGGCCCGCAGCCGTGCAACATGGCCCTGATGCCCATCGATGTCAGCGTCCTGAGCGCCGCCGCCAGCGCGGAATGCTCGGCGATCAACTACCCGTAATCGCTCCGTGGACGGGGCGCGCGTGCTGACGCGCCCCGTCAGATCAATCCCAGATCGATCGCCCGCAACACCGCCCTCGTCCGATCGCGCACGCCGAGCTTCGCCAGCACACTCGAGATGTGATTCTTCACCGTGCCGTCGGCGATGTTCAGGAGTCCCGAGATCTCGCGATTGCTGTAGCCGCCGGCCAGAAACCGCAGGATCGTTTTCTCGCGATCGGTGAGCGCCTCCGGCAGCTCGGCGGAGTCGAACGAGACCGCACTCCCATCCAGCGCGCGCACGATGCGCTCCGTGATCACCGGCTCGATGCACGTGCCTCCCGAGGCGAGCGTGCGGATCGCCGACGTGAGGCGCTCCAGGGAGACATCCTTCAGCAGCCAGCCTTTCGCTCCCGCGCGCACGGCTTCGAAGAGCATCGAGTCGTCGTCGAAGGTCGTGAGGATCAGCGCGGGCGGCAGCGTCCCGCGCTCGCGCAGCGTCCGCAGCACGCCGACGCCGTCGAGCTTCGGCATGCGCAGGTCGAGCAGCACGACGTCCGGCTTCTCCCGCTCGATCACGCCGATCGCCTCTTCCCCGTCCGCCGCCTCGGCGACGACTTCGATGTCGGGGTTGAGCCGGAGCAGCGCGCGCAGGCCCTCGCGCACGATGGTCTGGTCCTCGACGAGCAGGACGCGGATCACGCCGGGCTCTCCGCGACCGGCAGGCGGATGTGCACCTCGAAGCCGCGCCCGCGCACCGACTGCACCTCGAGCGTGCCGCCCGCGCTCGCGACGCGCTCGCGCATGCCGGTCAGGCCGTTGCCGAACTGCACGCGGTCGGTGCCGACGCCGTCGTCGCGCGCGTCGAGGGCGAGGGCGTGATCGACGTGCGCGACTTTCAGCCAGAGATTGCGCGCGCCGGAATGGCGCACCGCGTTCGTGACGATCTCCTGCGCCGCGCGCAGCGCCGTCTCCGCGATCGCGGGATTCATGACCGCGACGTCGTTCGCTTCGACCTGAATCGCCGGCACAGCGACCACGTCGCCGAGGGAGCGGAGGGAGGAGGCGAGATCGACCGGCTCGTTCTCGCGCAGACGGCTCACCACATCGCGCACGTCGGCGAGGAGCAGCTTCGTCAGCGCCTTGCCCTTGTCGACGTGCTTGCGTGCGGTGCCCACGGCGAGATGGCTCGCGACCTCGAGGTTGAGGCTCAGCGCGGTGAGGTGATGTCCGATCAGATCGTGCAGGTCGCGCGCGATGCGCAGGCGCTCCTCGGCGCGGCTGCTCATGTCGAGCAGCTCGGTCGCCACGCGCAGCTCCGCGTTCGCTTCGGCGAGGGCCTGCTTCGCGTCGCGCTCCTCGTGCGCGACGCGCGCGGTGAAGGAGCTGAAGAGCTGAAACGCGAAGTACGCGAGCGCGCTGAGCATTCCCTCCTGGTCCTTCGGCGCGATCAGCGCGAGGACCAGCGTCTGCGCGACGATCCACGCGTTCGCGATGCGCGGAGCGAAGTTCCCGAACTGCCCCGCCACGACCACCAGCAGCACCGGCATGTATCCGCGCGGCTGCAGCGCGATGGCGGTGAGCGCGAGCCCCGACTGCGCCGCGATCATCGCCACCAGCCCCCGCCCCGTGCACCACGCCCGCGTCGCGACGCAGAAGCAGACCAGGAACGCGACGAGACACGCGATCAGCGCCAGCCCGCGCGGCGTCAGCAGCACCTCTCTTTGCGCCAGCCACATCACGTGCGGAATGGCGACGATGGTCCACGTGAGCACGCCGACTGCGATCAGGTTGCGCATTTTTTCAAGCTCGTCAAAAGAAATATCGTACGCCCGCGGTGGTCACGCGCGCGACCTGCAGGTACGACATCTCGCTTTCGCGGCCGCCGGCAAACTCGGTGTGGATGAGATACGCATTCAGGTTCGGTCCCAGCTTACGTGTGATGGACCCGCGCAGGATTGCCGATCCGTCGCGCAGGTTCACGATCGCGATCAGCTCCGCGTCGATCTTCGCCGCGGGCAGCGGCCGGGAGACGCGCGCGAATGCGTACGTACGCGCCATCCGCAGCGGCGCATACGCGCGATTCGCGGACGCGAGATCGAGGCGTTTCACCGCGTCCCACTCCGCCGCCGTGAGCCCGTCGCCGCTGTAGTACAGCTCCAGCACGACGTTCACGTCGTTCGCGAACGTGTACTGCCCGCCGGCGAGCGCGCGCCGCTGCGTGACCTCGGCGTGCAGCTCGAGCGCGTCGCCGAAGACGCGCGAGAGATTGACTCCGTAGTTCCCGCTCCGCCAGACCAGCGAGACGTCCGTCCCGCGGATCAGGCGATACACGCGCGCCGCGTAGTCGCCTCCATCCAGTGCATACAACGAGACGCTCGTCCCTTTCACGAACAGGTCCGCGCGCACCATGTCCGCGCCGCGATACGCCGACCGCCGGTCGTTCGGATCGGTCGGATCCTTCGCCGGACCGACGAACGACGTCGGCGTCCACCCGTACCCCGTCCCCCACTTCTCGATCACCCGTCCCGCGGTGATGCCCAGCCAGTCGCTCGCGTGGAACTGCACGTACGCCTCCCCCGCCCGCACCCGGTCCGCCCCGCGGTCCGACGCGTCGGCGCGCAGCTTCACGTGCAGCTTCCACCGCCCCGTCGCCGCCTCCCCGAACGCGCTCACGTCGGCCGCGTTCGTCTGGTACGGCACGCCCGCGACGTTGTCCGGATTCAGCGGCGACGCCGTATTCGCCGGCGTCACCTGCGACTCCGCCCCGAGCGAGCCAAAAAAGCGGAACGCCGCCGTCCCGGCGGCTGGCTCGGCGGCGTCCCGCCGCCGTTCGGTGGGCGGCGTGGACGCCGCCCGGCCAGCCGGCGAGGACGCCGGCGCTCCGAGGAGCATGGCGAACAGGAACGCGCTCACCATTTGCCGAACGAGTCCTTCGTGAACATGCGGTCGGCGTTCTCGCGCGCGACGAGGTTCGCGTAGCGCATCAGCGTGCGGCGGCCGGGGCGGACGAGGTCTTCGATCTCGACGTCGCTCAGCACGCGGCGGCCGGCCATCGTCATGTACTTCCGGTAATGCGCGCGCTTCAGCAGCTTCCCCGAGGCGACGTAGAAATCGGCGCGCCGCGGCTCGTAGCTCGCGCGGTCGATCCAGAGGACCACGCGCTTGTACGACAGCGACGGATCCTTCGCCTCCAGCTCCAGCACCCACGCCCCGCCGTCCTCGCTCGCCGACTTCGGGGTGTAATCGATGGTGAAGCTCGTCCGCGCGACGTCGCCGTTCGAAGCCTGCCCCATCAGCCGCTGGAGCGGCGAGATGCGGATCGGCCGGCTTGTCGACGGCATGTAGATCCACATCGCGTCGCGCAGCATCAGCAGATACTTCCCCTTCTCCGCCGCCGGCGACGTGAACTCCACGACGCTGCGGTCCGAGCCCTTGCCATACACGCGAAACTTCGACGTCTCCGACTTCGCCCCGTCGATGCTGGTCAGCTCGACGTCGATGGAGAAGCTGGTGAGCGGATTCCGGAGCTCATCGCTCCGCGAGAGGATCGTGGTGGCGTCCTCGGCTCGCAGCGACACGGCGAACAGCACGATCATGATCAGTCGTTTCATTGGTTCTCCAAAGCGGTGGCTTTGCCACCGCACTCCTAGATGTGCCCGAGCGCGTCGACGATCTTCATCCGCGACGCCTTCCAGGCCGGCAGGATCGCGGACAGCGTCGCCGTGATCACCGAAATGACGAACGAGGTCACCAGCACCGGCGTCTGCATCAGGATCTGCAGGCGGTACCCGGTCGTGTATCCCGGCGGCGGCGGGAGCATGACGTTGCCGCTGTTGATGAGCTGCGCGAGCGCGACTCCGGCCACGATGCCCAGCAGGCCGCCGATGACGCCGATGAGCATCCCCTCGGCGAAGAACATCCGCCACACCAGCCCGCGCGACGTGCCGACGGCGAGCATCGTGCCGATCTCGCGCGTCCGCTCGAACACCGACATCACGATCGTGTTCGCGACGCTGAAGACGACCGTGCCGAAGACGATCAGGCCGAGGAACCCGAAGATGCCGTTGTAGAGCAGCACCACCTGCTGATAGAAGCTCGCCAGCTGCTTCCAGCTCTTCGTCTCCAGCGTGCCCGCGAACTGCTTTCTGATGCTCGCGTCGACCGCCGCCGTGTCCTCGGTTTTGTGCAGGAACACGAGCAGCTTCTCGATCCGGTTCGTCTGCAGCAGCTGCTGCGCGCCGGCGATCGGCATCTTGATCGCGCGGTCGTCGTACTCGCGCACGCCGGTGGTGATGATGCCGGCCACGCGCACGTCCATCGCGTTCAGCGAGCCGGTGACGGTCGTCGTCATCAGCGTCAGGTAGTCGCCCGGCTTCGCCTTCATCGACGTCGCGAGGCCTTTGCCGATCAGCACCGCATCGGGCTCGGCGTCCGGAAGCTCGCTGCCGGAGACGAGCTTGTGCCCCTTCATCGCGCGGTCCTTCTCCGGCTCGACCGCGGTCGCGATGTAGGTCTCCGATTTGTCGCCGTTGCTGATGAGACCCATCAGCGTGATCTGCGCCGCGGTGGTGCGCACGCGCGGATCGCGCTCGATCGCCTTGCGGATCGACGCCGCGTCGTCGAGCCCGTACTCGAGCGGCTTCTGCGACTCCGCTTTCGCATAGCCGGCCCTGAACAGCTGCAGGTGGCCGATGCGGCGGATCGTGCTCTCGCGCAGTCCGACGAAGGTGATGGCTTTGTAGCCGCCGAAGAGAATGAGTCCGATGGCGCCGAAGACGATCACGGCGAGCGTGATGGCCGAGCGGCGGCGGTTGCGGAAGATGTTGCGCAGTGCGATTTTCGTCAGCATGGGAGTCTCCTTCAGGCGGCGGCGGTCGCTTCGTCGAGCGAGGCAACGCGTCCGTCGCGGATGCGCACGACGCGCGCGGCGCGTGCGATGAGTGCGGGGTCGTGCGTGGAGAAAACGAAGGTGCAGTCGGTGGTGGCGTTGATCTCGCCGAGGAGATCCAGGATGCGCGTACCGGTCTCGGAGTCGAGGTTCGCCGTCGGCTCGTCGGCGATGACGAGCTTCGGATCGCCGGCCATCGCCCGCGCGATGGCGACGCGCTGGCGCTGTCCGCCGGACAGCTGATCCGGCCGCTGCCTCGCCTGATCCGCGATGCCGGTGTGCTCGAGCCAGCGCTCGACGCGCGTCCGCCGCTCGCGCCGCGGCACGCCCCGCAGCAGCAGCGGATACTCGACGTTCTCCCACGCGGTGAGGACGGGGAGGAGGTTGAAGGTCTGGAACACGAAGCCGAGGACTTCGCGGCGCGTTTCCGCGAGGCGGTGCAGCGGGACCGCGGTCACGTCGACGCCGTCGAGCACGACCCGCCCGCGGTCGGGCTTGTCGATGCAGGCGATGAGGTTGAGCAGCGTGGTCTTGCCGCTGCCCGAGGGCCCCGCGAGCGCGATGAACTCGCCGCGCGCGATGTCGAGACTGACCTCGCTGAGCGCACGCACCATCACCCGCCCGAGGCGATAGGACTTGTCGATGCCGGTAAGCTGAACGATGTTGTGCTTTGTCATGTGCGCCAATGTAGGCGCGCGGCGCAAAGCGCACATGTGCCGGTCCGGCGGTTTACGGACCGTGACTTCCGGCAGGGGTCATCCGTAGCCGGCGTTCTGGTCGCGGCGGAAGATTCGTCTGGTCAGGGCAAATCGCTTCTGCAGGGCGACGAGGCCGAAGAAGACGTTGTTCAGCAGGCGCGTCCGCAGGCTGGCGTTCCATCTGCCGGCGAGCACGGTCACGACGGCCCGGAACAGGAGCCTCGGCGGATCCGGCCTGAAGAAGAGGTCGCGGAACTGCGGGGTATAGAACCCGACGACAAACCGCCGGAACGTCCGGAACCGCCTGAGCTGCCGGCGCGAAAATGCCTTGAAGGCTCGCGCCGAGAAATCGTCGTTTTTCAGGGCCCGGTCCAGCTCCACGGCCGCTTCGATTCCCGACTCCATCGCGATGGAGACTCCGGTGGAGAACACGGGGTCGAGGAACGAGCCCGCATCGCCCGCGAGAATCCAGCGATCGCCGGCATATTTCGACGAGCTGTAGGAGAAGTCCTTCTCGACTCGCACCGGCCATTCGCGCCGGGCTTCGCGCATCAGCTCCGCCACTGCCGGTGTGTCCGCGATGGCACGGTCCAGCCGCTCTTCCGGCGAGCCCTCCGGCATCTGCAGGTAGAGACTGCGCGGCAGCACCACGCCGACGCTCATCAGCTCCCCGGAGATCGGGATGAGCCAGAACCAGCCGGAGTCGTTCCGCGCAATGATGCGGATATCGTTCGGACCACCTTCGGCCAGCCGCGGCACGTTGCTGTAATGGGAGAAGATCGCGATATTGGCGAGGAGCGGTTCGTCGGTGCGCAGGGCGAACTTCCTGGCGATCAGGCCCTGCCGCCCTGTGGCGTCCACGATCGCCCGCGCCCGGATCCGCTGCGGCACGCTATCGCGATCGGTGTCGAGGACGGCCGCATCCGGCGCAAATTCGCATGCGGTGACCCGGCAGCCCTCCCGGACGTCCACGCCGACTTCGCGAGCCCGCTCGAGGAGGATCTGGTCGAAGACGGCACGAGGCACCTGGTAGGTCTGCGGGCGCCGGACTTCGCTGGCTTCGGCAAAGTTGACGCCTCGGCCGGTCTGTCCGTCGTGCGTATAGAGGCGCGCGCCCCATTTCTCCGGGAAGCCCGCCGCCGCCATCCTGTCCGCCAGTCCCAGAATCGCGAAGGCGTCATTGGCCGTGGACAGCAGCGACTCGCCGATGTGAAACCGCGGAAATGTCTCGCGCTCGAACAGAACCACGGAATGACCGAGCTGCGCGAGATGAATCGCCGCCGAGCACCCGGCCGGCCCGCCTCCCGCGACGGCGAAGTCGAAGTCGTAGGACATCAATCGGCCGGACGGTATCACGCTTGCGATGTTCACGACGCATCCGGACCCGGCTTCCACTCGTTCCTGAGGGGGATCGCGATGAAACGATTGAACTTAGCGGTTGTACTCGCGGCCTGCGTTGCCGCCCTGTCCTCGTCCTCGTTCGCGGACGATCGTGACCTGACGAAGACGCAGCGGAACCCGATCCGGCTCGAAGGCCAGATTCGCGAGGTCGCTGAATCCAGGGAAGGCCTGACGATCCGCCTGCACCGCGACCGCTATCCGATCCTCGCCAGCTCGATCACGCACGTGCGGTGGAACGACGGCCACCGCGCCGACGTCCACGAGCTTCGAGTCGGCGACTCGATCCGCGTGGAGGGCGAGCAGGATGGGAACGTCATCCGCGCCGAGCGCGTGACGATCCTCATGCGCATCGAGCACCGGCCTTAGCGCTGAGCGGAACAACCGGACACGAAGCTCGGACGTGAATGCGTCGCCGCTCGGCTTCGGTTACTGTTGCTGGGAGGCCACGATCAACTTCCACTTGATATCGGCGTTGGCACTGTGCTGCTTGTGATTCTGAGGCGGCAGCGTATTGCCCTTCGCAATGCTGATCTCATCACCGCACGCTTTGCATCGATAGATGCCCGCATGCGGCGCCGCCACTCCGGGTGAATGTTCGGCGTCGAACTTCGAATCGTCCGACTTGTTCAGGTAGGTCATCGACTTGTATTGAGCCATCCATTTACCTTTCTGCGTTCCATCTGCCGAGCGCCCGCGCCGGTCGTTCCGTTAGTGATGACCCGGTCGGCGGAAGGTGGAGGCGTCGAACATCACCTCGAGGCTGGCCTGGAGTAACCTGCACGCGTGATGGAGGCTGCTCGTCACCGTATGAATCCCGAGCTCCGGATTGACTACGCCGCCGGCCTGCGCTCGCTCTCGAGCGCGTCGCCCGAGGTCATCATTCGAGCCATTCAGGAGGAAATGCCCCACGCGTGGATTCTTCGTTACCATCGGATGTGCGATGGGCCGACGAACGTCCTCCAGATCCCGCTTCAAACGTTTTCGTATCTATTCGACTTCTGTACTGAGCTGATCGACGCCGGCGAGCTTTCACCGGGCGCACGCGAAGATCGCGCCGTCGCTGCGTACGGGCTCGCACACTCCGCGACGAGCCGGCGTGATGCCTCGCGCATCCGAGGATTCCCTGGATCCGACGAGCGCGGTGACCGCGGACATCTCGTCGCACACGCCGCGGGCGGAGGGCTGGATCTCAACGTCTTTCACCAGAACGCATACCTGAATCGCGGCTGGTCCCCCGAGGGCGTGCGGCCGGGAACATGGGTGACAGGAAATATCGGGAGATGGAGCGATACTGCGCGAACCACCCTGGAACCTTCTTCTTCTCGCGTCTGATCTACGCAGACCAGACCGCGAGACCGGCCGAAATCGAGTTCGGCATTCTGATGCCGGACGGTACGCTATGGGTGGAAGTCTTCGACAATGCCGGTGCGACCTGAACGCCTCGCGAACCCAGCTTCTCGCCTCGCGAACCCAACTTCTCATCACGCGAACCCGGAACTCTTGCCTCGCGAGCCCGGAGTTTTACCTCGCGAACCAAAATTTTGATGACACGAACCAGCGGATGTCCCGTCGCGAGGCCAGAATTTTGGTTTGCGTGGTAAAAGTTTTACCTCGCGCGGCAAAAGTTTCTTTGCGCGCGGTGAACACGTTTAGCTCGCGAGGTCAGAGTTTTGGTTCGCGTGGTAACGAATGTGGGCTCGCGAGGTAAATAGTTTGCTTCGGGCGATAAAAGTTCGCCGAGCGAAGCAGGCTTTACCTGCTGCGCTGGCCATCATTCCCGCAAGACGCCCTCATTTTCCCTCGTGGCCGATCGCTTTCTCGACGAGGTGTACAGGACACTCGCGATGCTGGAACGCTTCCCCAACATCGGCGGGCCTGTATACGGGATCGATGACTCAGTGACCCGTCAGTTGCAGGTCGCGCCCGGCTACTGGAACGAATAACCTGAATTTCGCTCTACTGTGCCATACGCTGCAGGCAGCGTGCGTTCCTGCTGTTCAATGCCTCGATCGATACACGCCTGTGAAGCCCACGCGAGGGCGCCGTCTTAATTCGTCGCCCCCGGCAACCCGTTGTCCAGAGTCGCAGGAGGTAAGCTTTCGGTCGTGGACGAGCCATCGTTGCCCGACGTTGCAACGCCGGTGTCCGTGCTCTTCACGTCGACCGTCGCGCCCTCCGCGCCGCCACCACTACCCGAAGGCTCGACCGTTTCCGTGTTCTTGACACTGTCGCTCATGCGTTCCTCCCGTAGAGGAGTGACGTAGCGCCTCGTTTCCCTACCCGCGCGCGCTGAGCTTGTCGTCCGCCCAACGATGTCGTCTCACCTGCGAGCTGCATCAGATGTCAGGGACGTAACTCGAGATTTCGCCTCGAGCCCTTAATGAAATAGGCCGCCGTTCTCAGAGGAGGAAGCTCGTAATGAAGCCAAGGCCAAAGAAAAGATCGATCACGAACGCGACATCACGGATCCAGAGACTCCGGATGTCATCCGATTCACGGGGCACAGGTTGAGTAAGGGCCTCTGCGCGACGCACTTTGAACTGAAACCATTCGATCTCAACGTAGTATCGGGGAAACGACACGACCAGCACGCCGACGACGGCGAGAAACACGACCATCAGAGGAAGATTGAACGATCCGTGGGGTTGTTCCCACTTCCAGGTGTAGGCGTTCAACATGTACGTGACGGCAAGTAGCTTTGCCACAATATATGCCAGCGTAAACTCAGTAAGAAGCTTCTGCAGCCCCTCGAATTTCAGATGACTGGAAGGCGCCGATGAGCGGAGCGCTCGGGCAATCTCGGCGGCAGTGCAGGCAAATACACCGATAGCCATGAATGCCACGAGCGATACCAGCAACAGAAAGAAATTTAATATGGTGTAATAGATGCCCGCGATGTTGAGCGACCGTTCCCCGTCGGCACTGACTGACGCATACCAGGCTGCGCGCGCATACACCTCGGGCGTGAGACATTCACGGATGTAATTGGTAGTTAGCGCCGCGGCCGCGCCAACGACCAGCAGGGCAAGGAATGCAAGTGGGAGTCGAGGCGCGCGGTGCGAGGAGCCGCGAACGAGCGGAGCGTTGCGGACGCGGTTCCAGCCCTGTAGCACAAGGATGACAAAGGCGCAGGAGAGCCCGAGGTAAGCCGGGCAGAGCACGGTGTAGTTGATGAGGTTAGTATTGTCATGGAGGAAAAAGAGCCGGCCAGGCGCAGCACCGTCCAAAGTTCCGGCCAGCCATGTGGTCAATAGGGTTCCGCCGAAGCAGAACACCCAGCCAAGCGCGATTCCCGACCACAGACCTCGAATGGCAGGGGCGCGCGCCGAAAGATCAAGCAGAGTGACGGGAACACCGGGGGTTACGCCAAAGAGTTGATTTGCAAGGAAACGGCGAAGTGATTGTGGCAGGACTTTGCGGGCGAGCTCCAGCAACCTTTGAAACCAACGCAGCTTTGTTTCAGCGGGCGCGGTGACAGACACGTATGATTGTACGCTCGAACTTTAGGTCTGCCCCAACTAAAGCTTTAGCGCCACCCACCCCGCTATCCCACCATATACAGGCGTTGCATACACCTCCTCCACCCTCCACCCACCCTCCCACACCACCCCCACCCGCAACACTCGCGACCCCGCCCTCACCTCCACAATCGCGCGCGAATCGTTGCGTGTAATGATTCGCGCGTCGACGTTATCGGCGGAGCCGAGGCGGGATCGCAGGGCCTCGAGTTTTGTGCGGGGCATGGAGTCGGGGCTCGCGAGGTACGCGCGGGCGCGGTCCCAGCGTCGCGTCACCACCTCGCGGACGAAGCCCTCGGCCACGGCGTCGGGCGGGGAGACGAAGAGCGCGCGGTCGGCGAAGACTGTCACCGCGAGGGCGCTGCAGCCGAGGAGCAGGGCGAGGATCAGGGTGGCGGCGAACAGTTCCTTCATCGCAGCTGCTCCTTCATCGCCCTGGTCGCCGGCTTGGCGCCGGGGGTGAGGATCACGGACAGCTCGTGATCGAGCTCCAGCATGCCGAGGTGCACGTCGGACCACTGCTCGCGATCGATGCCCTTCTCGTGCAACAGGTGCTCGAGGTCGGCCTCGTTCAGCTGCTCGCGGCGGAGCTGGCCGCGGTCCTCGATGCCGTCGCGCAGGACGAGGCGCGGGTCGCCGCTCACGAGGCGGCGGAACGCGGGCCAGCGGAAGGCGGCGAGCTTCACGACGAGATCGCAGAACACGATCGACGCCGCGGCGACGCCGAACTTCGCGAGCGGCACCTCCGCCCACAATGCGTCGTCGATCAGATCGCCGAGGATCAGCGACACGACGAAATCGAACGGAGTCGCCTGGCTGATGGTGCTCTTCCCGCTCGCGCGCGTCAGCGCCAGCAGGTACGCGTACGCGATCGCCGCGCGCACCGCGATGCGCCACAGCTCCATCAGCTTCGCGTCCCGAGGTCGCGCTTCTGCAGCGGCTCCGCCCACTCCTCGCGGATCACGCTGACCACGCCGTCCACCTCCATGACCGCGCTCTTCACCTCGCGCACGTCGGACACGCCCTGCAGCCGCAGCGACGCCATCACCTCCGATTCATTGATCAGTTCCGCGCGCATCGCCTTCGCCTGCAGCTCGCCGTGCCGCACCAGCTCGTTCGGCCTGCCCTCCAGCAGGCGGCTCGCGGCCGGGCTGGCGTACGTGATCCAGGCCGTTGCGTATTTCGCCGCGGCGACGACGAGGATCGCGACCAGCCCCTGCGCGATCGAGACGTCGCCGTAGATGATCTCGTCGACGACTTCGCCCAGCATCAGCGCGACGAGGAGATCGAACGCGCTGAAGTTGCCGATGGTCCGCTTGCCGAGGACGCGGATCACGACGAGCATCACCACATACACCAGCACCCCCCGCGCTGCCGTCAACCCGAGCTCCTGCCAGTCCATGAGCTGCCTCCGCCGGCCAGACGAGCAATGGGGTTGCCAGTCGCGAGATGGGTGCTGGGTTGCTGGGTGCTGGGTGCTGGTTACTGGTTACTGGTTACTGGTTACTGGTTTGAGGTGCTGCACGACAGCAACCCAGCAACTCAGCAACCGCGTGACCGCGTGACCGCGCGACCGCGTGACCGCGCAACCGCGCAACCGCGCAACCGCGCAACCGAGTCAGGCAGCCCTCTTGCACAGTTCGCCACTCATGGGAAATTTACTTTGGTTGATCATCATCATCCTCATCATCATGTGGCTCGGCGGATTCGCGCTGCACATCGGCGGCGGTCTGATCCACATCCTCATCGTGATCGCGCTGATCCTGCTGATCTATCGACTGGCCACGGGACGCAGAGCCCTGTAGCGGCGCGGTCTGTGCACGCCTTTTCCCCCGAGGTGGAAACGATGGAAATCTCGTGGAGGAAAGACGTCGACCAGGCCCTGCAGGACGCGAAGCGCGAAAGGAAGCCGCTGCTGCTGGATTTCTCAGCAGCCCCGATGTGAGGGGGATGCGCTCGGCTGGATGCCGAGGTGTACCCCGATGAGCGCGTCGCTTCGTTCGTGATGGAGAACTTCATTCCCGTGCGCATCCACGTCAAGGAGCAGCCGGAGGCCTTCCAGCGCTTCGGCGCGCAGTGGACGCCGACGGTGCTGATCCTCGATCCCGACGGCAGGGAGCGCCACAAAATCGAAGGCTTCCTGCCGGCGGCCGAGTATCTCGCGCAGCTCGAGCTCGGACTCGCGCACGCCGCGTTTGCGCGCAACGACTTCGCCGAGGCCGAGAAACGGTTCGGCGTCGTCGCCGCGTCGGATGACAGCGAGGCCGCGCCGGAAGCGGTCTACTGGTCCGGCGTCTCGCGCTACAAGCGCACCAGCGACGCCGGCGCCCTTCAGGAAACGAATCGCACGCTTTCCTCGCGCTTCCCGAAAAGCTCGTGGGCGAAGAAGGCGTCGGTGTGGAGTGGATAGAAAGTAAGGAGTACAAGCCATGCCCGTCCCCGCATTCGCCGCCAGCTGGGCCCCCACCGTCCACAGCCTCCTGCGCATCATCGCGGGACTCATGTTCCTGCTGCACGGCACGCAGAAGATGATCGCGTTCCCCGTGGGCATTCCCGGAATGGACGCGCCGCCGCCGATGATGTCGAAGGTCTGGATCGCCGGCATGCTCGAGGTGGTCCTCGGCGCGCTGATCGCGGTCGGCCTGTTCACGCGCCTCGCCTCGTTCATCGCCTCGGGCGAGATGGCCGTCGCCTACTTCATGGGGCACGCGCCGAACGGCTTCTGGCCGACGGTGAACCAGGGCGAGCTGGCGGTGCTCTACTGCTGGCTGTTCTTCTACTTCGCGTTCATCGGCGGGGGACCGATCTCGATCGACGCGCTGATCCGCCGCAGGCTCTAGCGCGCCTCGCGGAACGCCTTCACGACCGCCTCGACGCGCGACGGATCGACGCGTCCGTCGCGCTTGAGCGACGTGCCGACGATCGCGCCGTCGGCGCCGGCGAAGCGCGCCGCGTTCTCCGCGGAGACGCCGCTGCCGATCAGGAGCGGCGCGTCGGGAATCGTTTCGCGCAGCAGGCGCAGCCGCGACGGATCGGCGGCCGCGCCGGTCTCGGCGCCGGTGACGATGACGGCGTCCGCCAGTCCGCGCTCGCGCAGGTCCTTCGCGGTCTGCACCGGATCGACCGTCGTCAGCGGCATCGCGTGCTTCACGAGGTAGTCGGCGAAGATCAGCACGCCGGGCACGAGCGCCGCGCGCTTGCGCAGCGTCGCATACGCGTCGCCTTCGATGATCCCCTGATCGGTGATCATCGCGCCGGTGTGCACGTTCACGCGAATGAACGCCGCGGACGTCGCCGCCGCGATGGCGAGCGCCGACAGCGGATCGTTGCGCAGCACGTTCACGCCGAACGGCACCCGGACCTCGCGCGCGATCTCCGTGATGACCCGCGTCATCGCCGCCACCGTCTCCGCCTCGGCGCGCCCGCGCGTGAACGGCCGGTCGCCGTAGTTCTCGATCACGAATCCGGCGCAGCCGCACTCGGCGATGACCCGCGCGTCGCGCAGCGCGTCCTCGAGCACCGCATCCAGCGATGTGAACAGCGGCGCGCCCGGCAGCGGCCCGAGATGGACCATCCCGAAGACGGCGCGCGCGGAGAATCGTTCGCGGAATCCGGAGCGTGTCAGCATGTGCGCCAACTATAACCAAAGGCGAAGCTTTAGCTTCGCCGTGCTCACAGGCAAGCGACGGCAATGCCGTCGCTTGCCTATAATCGCGCCGGCATGTCGGACCTGAAGCTCTACAACACCCTCACGCGCGAGAAGGAAACGTTCCTCCCCCTCCGCCCCGGCGAGGTGCGGATGTACTCGTGCGGGCCGACGGTCTACAACCATCCGCACATCGGCAACCTCCGGACCTTTCTCTGGAGCGACCTGCTGCGCCGCTATCTCGAGTATCGCGAGCTGCGCGTGACGCAGGTCATGAACATCACCGACGTCGAGGACAAGATCATCCGCAACGCCGGCGCCGCGGGGCAGGACATCTTCACGTACGTCGTGCCGTTCATCGAGGCCTTCCACGAGTCGCTGCAGAAGCTGCGCATCCGGCCGGCGGACCGCTATCCGCGCGCGACGGAGTACATCCCGCAGATGGTGGACCTCGTGAAGGCGCTCGAGGCGCGCGGCCACACCTACGTCGCCGACGGGTCGACGTACTTCCGCGTGTCGACGCTGCCCGGCTACGGGAAGCTGTCGCACGTCGAGGTCGACGCGAGCAGCGACTACAGCCGCATCGAGTCCGATGAATACGAAAAGGAATCGGCGCGCGACTTCGTGCTCTGGAAAGCGAAGAAGGAGAACGAGCCGTCGTGGGAGACGCCGATCGGCGAGGGCCGCCCCGGCTGGCATCTCGAGTGCTCGGCGATGTCGATGGATCTCCTCGGCGAGACGTTCGACATCCACACCGGCGCGGTCGACCTGATTTTCCCGCATCACGAGAACGAGATCGCGCAGAGCGAGGGCGCGTCGGGCAAGCCGTTCGTCCGCTACTGGCTGCACGGCGAGCACCTCAACATCGATCAGCAGAAGATGTCGAAGTCGCTCGGCAACATCTATACATTGCGCGAGATCGAGGAGCTGGGCTACGACGCCGTCGCGCTGCAGTATGCGCTGATGTCGATGCCGTATCGCACGAAGCTCAATTTCACGACGCAGTCGCTCGACGACGCGAAGAACGCGCTCGCGCGCATCGAGTCGTTCCTGCTGCGCCTCGAGGACGTGATCGGGTCCGCGCCGAAGGACGCCGCGCACGCGGACGATCGGGCCGACGCGATGATCGGCCGTTTCCTCGGCGAGTTTCAGGAGGCGATGGACGACGATCTCAATACCGCCGGCGCGCTCGGCGCGCTGTTCACGCTGATCCGCGACGCGAACACGGCCATCGACGCCGGCCGCCTCTCCGCCGGCGACGCCGCCGGGATCAAAGCCGCGCTGATGAAGGTCGATCCCGTCCTCGACATCTTCCCGCGCCGCGACGAAGTCCTCGACGCCGACGTCGAGCGCCTCATCGAAGCGCGCAACGCCGCCCGCAAAGCGCGCAACTTCGCGGAGTCGGATCGTCTGCGCGACGAGCTGGTCGCGAAGGGGATCCTGCTGGAGGATGGTCCCGGAGGTACGAGATGGCGGAAAGTCTAGGAGTGCGGCGGCAGAGCCGCCGCTCTGGTACCAAAGCGGTGGCTGACGCCACCGCACTCCTAAAAGCATGATCGGCTACCTCGAAGGCACGCTCCGCCAGCTCGACGCCACGCGCGCGCTCGTCGTGGCGGGCGGGGTCGGGTACGAGATCCACATCTCGCTGCAGACCTACTACCGGCTCGAAGGGAAGAGCCACGTCGCGCTCGACATCTACACGCACGTGCGCGAAGACACGATCGCGCTGTACGGCTTCTCCAGCCGCGACGAGAAACACGCCTTCGAGAAGCTGATCTCGATCTCCGGCATCGGACCGACGCTCGCGCAGAAGATCCTCTCCGGC
>Ga0134123_10000358_pt1 | contig 30887 bp, 27 predicted proteins | sample KB303_FD_96460 | JGI IMG/M metagenome (GOLD analysis project Ga0134123, IMG submission 96460) | Terrestrial soil microbial communities without Nitrogen fertilizer from Kellogg Biological Station, Michigan, USA - KB3-0-3 | ecosystem: Environmental > Terrestrial > Soil > Unclassified ...
GAGCTGCTGAAGCTCGACTTCACGCTCGACCCGACGTTCACGATCTACGAGGCCAGCCGCGACCTCTCGCGCGCGATGCGCGCGGAATGGCACGACAAGTACACGCTGCCGTCGCTCTGGAAGTTCTATCAACCCAGCCGCGCCGCGCACGGCTCGTACTGGTTCGACTGGACGACGCGCGACGAGATCGAGTGGAAGAACAACTACCGGCTCTGGATGGAGTTCGTGAACGAGTACAAGAACCGCGGCGGCCGCGTGACCACCGGCTCGGACAGCGGGTACATCTTCAAGCTGTACGGCTTCGACTATATCCGCGAGCTGGAGCTGCTGCAGGAGGCGGGCTTCCATCCGCTCGAGGCCATCCGCGCCGCGACGCTGCACGGGGCCGAGTCGCTCGCCGCGCCGAAGGGCAAAGCGCCGGAATTCGGTCTCGTGCGCGCCGGCATGCTCGCCGACCTCGTCTTCGTCGGCGAGAACCCCGTGCACAACCTGAAGGTGCTGTACGGCACCGGCGCCATCCGCGTGAACGACACCACCGGCGCCGTCGAGCGCGCCGGCGGCGTACGCTGGGTCATGAAGGACGGGATCCTGTACGACGCGAAGAAGCTGCTCGCGGACGTGGAGAAGATCGTGGCGGACGCGAAGAAGAAGTGACCGGTCGCGCGGTCACGCGGTCACGCGGTCACGCGGTCACGCGGGGCGGAGTGTCATCCTGAACCGCGAAGACGGTGAAGGATCTCCCTCGCACAGGCGTAAAGGATCCTTCGTCGTCTTCGCGACTCAGGATGACACGAACGCCGCGTGACTGCGTGACCGCGTGACCGCGGTTCAGAACTCGATCACGTTCCTGAGCGCTACCCCGCGCTCCATCGCAGCGATCGCATCGTTGATCGCCTCGAGGGGGTAGCGCGCGGTGATCAGTTCGTCGAGTTTGAGGCGGCCGCGGAGGTAGAGGTCGACGAGGCCGGGGACGTCGATGGGGAGGCGGGTGGCGCCCATGCGGCTGCCGAGGATGCGCTGTTCGCTCCAGACGACGTCGAAGATGCGGACGGGGGCGGTGGCGCGGACGGCGGGCATGCCGACGATGACGGCGGTTCCGCCGCGGCGCAGCATCGCGAGCGCCTGGGTGACGGCTTCGGGGACGCCGACGGCGACGAAGGCGTAGTCGGCGCCGCGGCCGGTGAGTTTGCGGACGGCGCGCGCGTCGGCGGTGTCGAGCGTGTGCGTCGCGCCGAAGTGGCGCGCGGCTTCGAGCTTCGAGGCCACGGTGTCGATGGCGACGATCGGGCTCGCGCCGGCGAGCGCGGCGCCCTGGATCACGTTCAGGCCGACGCCGCCGGCGCCGATGACGACGACGCTCGCGCCGATCTCGACCTTCGCCGTGTTCAGCACCGCGCCGACGCCGGTGATGACCCCGCATCCGAGGAGGGCCGCGCGGTCGAGCGGCATCTCCGCGGGGATCCGCACGACCTGCGACTGATCGACGATCGCGGACTCCGCGAACGCCGCGACGCGGATGCCGTGCTGCAGCGCCTCGCCGCGCGCGTTGCGCAGGCGGCTCTCGGTGTCGAGCGCGAACGCGCCTTCGCAGTTGTGCGTCGCGCCGGTCGTGCAGTGAAAGCAGCGCCCGCACGAGCGCAGCAGCGAGAGGATCACGCGATCGCCCGGCTTCGCCAGCGTCACGTGCTCGCCGACTTCCTCGACGATGCCCGCCGCCTCGTGTCCGGCGACCACCGGCAGACCGCCCGCCCAGTCGCCGTGGATGAGATGCACGTCGCTGTGGCAGACCGCGGTCGCGGCGAGGCGCACCTTCACCTCGCCCGCGTGCGGCGCGTCGATCGCGACGTCGTCTTCAACGACGAGCGGCTCGTTGAACGCGTAGCAGATCGCGGCTTTCATCGGCGTTCCATGTCGCGCGCCACCGTGCGCGTCGCCGCGAACAGCACGAGCGAGAGGAGCGCGCTCAACACCGGGATCAGGTACATCGCCGAGTGCAGGCCCGCGCCGCGGAAGGCCTCGAGCGCGGCTCCGGCGGCGGCGCGGCGCGTGAAGTAGTCGCTGGCCATGCCCGTCGCCAGCGGGCCGAACGACGCGCCGAGGACGTACATCGCGAAGAAGTAGAGCGCCATCGCCGTGCCGCGCAGCGACGGATCGACGACGTCGTGCAGCGTCGCGTAGACGCTCGCGTAATAGACGTACATCACCATGCAGGCGAGGCTGCCGAAGAGCACGAACAGAACGACGTCGTGCGCGGGACGCATCAGCGCGAGCAGCATGAACGGCACGGAGAGCGCGGTCGCGATCGCGGCCACGAGCAGGCGTCCGTCGCGGCGGCGCACGGACCATTTGTCCGCGAGCATGCCGCCGATCAGCAGCCCCGGAATGCCGGAGAGTCCGTAGACCGTCATCGTCATCAGGCCGGCCTGCCGCAGGTCCGCGCCGTGGTAGCGCATGAGCATCGGCGCGAGGAACGAGCCGAGCGCGTACATGTTGAAGTTGTGCAGCGCCCCCGAGGCGATCAGCCACCACAGCGTCGGAATCGTGAGCAGCGTGCGCCAGGGCGAGCCCGTTTTCGCGCGCGCCGGCGCCGTTTCCTTCGTCCCGCGCGCGGGCTCGTCGATGAACAGCGCGGCGATCGCGGCGAGGACGCCGGGGACGCCGGCGACGAAGAACGCGGCGCGCCAGCCCCAGGCGTGCGCGATGTAGCTGGCCACGAAGTACGACAGCGCGATGCCGATCGGGAGGCCCATCATGAACACCGAAAGCGCGCGGGCGCGGCGCTGCGGCGGGAAGAGATCGCCGATGAGCGACGTGCCGGCGGGCGCGCATGCGGCCTCGCCGATGCCGACGCCGAGGCGCGTCGCGAAGAGCTGCCAGAACGTGCGCGCGAATCCGGAGACGCTGGTGAGCGCGCTCCAGACGAAGACCGCGCCGGCGAGGATGAACTTGCGCGGCGCGCGGTCGGCGAGGCGGCCCAGCGGCACGCCGACGAAGGCGTAGAGCAGCGTGAACGCGGTGCCGAGCGCGCCCAGCTCGCTGTCGCTGAGGTTCCACTCGCGGCGAATCGGCTCGCCGAGAGCGCCGCCGATCACGCGGTCGAAGAAATTCATCGCGTTGATGACGAAGAGCACGATGAGTGCGTAGCGCGCCCGTCCCTGCTCGCTCATCGGCCTTCGAACTCCGGCTTGCGCTTGTCGAGGAACGCGCGCATGCCTTCTTTCTGATCGTTCGTGGCGAAGAGAAGCTGGAACGCCTTCCGTTCCAGCATCAGCCCCGCCTCGAGCGACGAGTCCTCCCCCGCCAGCACCGCTTCCTTGATCTGCATGATGGCGAGCGGCGGCATCGACGCGATCTTTCGCGCGAGGTCGAGCGCGCGCGCGAACACCTCCGCGTCGGCGACGACTTCGCTGACGAGCCCCATCGCCAGCGCGTCGCGCGCGGGCACGGGATCGCCGGTCATGAGCATCTTCATTGCCCGGAACTTGCCGACCGCGCGCACGAGGCGCTGCGTGCCGCCGGCGCCGGGCATGATGCCGACCTTCACTTCGGGCTGGCCGAAGCTCGCGCCCTCGCCGGCGACGATGACGTCGCAGTGCATCGCCAGCTCGCAGCCGCCACCGAGCGCCCAGCCGTTGACCGCCGCGATCACCGGCTTCGGGCACGCCGCGATCGGCCCCCACAACCGTTCGCTGCGCCGCGCGATCATGTCGACCGGCGTGCGCTCGACCATGTCGCGCAGGTCCGCGCCCGCGGCGAAGATCGCGTCGCCGCCGGTGAGGATGATGCAGCGCGTGACGCTGTCCTCGCCGAGCTGCGTGAAGTGCTGCGACAGCGCCTCGCGCACCGCCAGGCTCAGCGCGTTGCGGGCCTGGGGGCGGTTGAGGCGAAGGACGGCGATGCGTTCTTCGGGGCGTTCGAGGAGGACGTCGTCGGTCATGCAACCTCCCTGCTGCGTGTCATCCTGAGCCGCGAAGACGGTGAAGGATCTCCTTCGCACGAGCGCGGGGGATCCTTCGTCGTCTGCGCGACTCAGGATGACACTTCATTCGGCGAGCTCCATTGCGATGCGGGCGAGACTGGTGACGCGGTCGCCGAGGGGGCCGAAGCGGGGGTCGTCGGTCTGGCCGCGGACGTAGCGCGCGTAGATCTGCTGGAGGACGACGGCGAGCTTGAACACCGCGAACACTTCGTACAGCGCGATGTCGCCCGGCGCGCGGCCGGAGCGCGCGGCGTAGCGCGCGAGGATCTCGTCGCGGCCGAACCAGCCGGGGCGCGCGGTGACGCCGCCGACGGCATCGTCGGCGTTCGCGGTGTGCACCCAGTAGCAGAGCAGGATGCCGACGTCGACGAGCGGATCGCCGATCGCGCTCATCTCCCAGTCGAACACGCCGGCGAGGCGCTCGGGCCGCGCCGCGTCGAGCATCACGTTGTCGAGCTTGTAGTCGCCGTGCACGAGCGACGCGCGCGGCGGGTCGGCGGGGATCCGTGCGTCGAGCCAGCGAGCGAGCGCCTCCATGTCCGGCACGTCGCTCGTCTTCGCGGCGTGCCAGCGCTCCGTCCATCCCTTGATCTGCCGCGCGACGAATCCGGCCGGCTTGCCGAGCGCGTCGAGCCCGTGCGCGGCGACGTCGATCGCGTGCAGGTCCGCGAGCGTGTCGACGACGCTCGCGCTCACCCGCGCGCGCAGCGCCTCGTCGAAACACTCCGGCTCCGCGAGACGGATCACGATGCCGCGCCGCCGCTCCATCACGTAAAACACGGAGCCGATGACGCTCGCGTCCTCGCATAGCAGATACGGCTTCGGCGCGAGCGGGAAATGCGGGTGGATGGCGGCGAGGACGCGGCACTCGCGCGCCATGTCGTGCGCGCGCGGCGGGACGGGGCCGAAGGGCGGGCGGCGCAGCACGAGCTCTTTGTCGCCGAAGCGGATCTCGTACGTCAGGTTCGAGTGGCCGCCGCGGAACTGCTCGACTTCCATCGGGCCGCTGACGCCGAGCTGCTCGCGCAGGTACGGCTCGAGCCGCGTCCAGTCGAGCTGCTCGCTCGCGCGGACCGGGCCCGTGTCGGCGGTGGCGCTCATTTCACTTTCATCATGCGGCGGAGGACGTTCGGCAGGAAGCGCCGCAGCAGGACGGCGTGGATCTCCCTCCCTCCGACCCGCACTTCCGGTTTCTTCTTCACCACCGCGTCGATGATCTTCGGCGCGGCATCCTCGGGGAGCATGGCGCGCTGGTGCGTGTCGTCCATCGTGCCGTAGCGCGAACCGTCGCCGCGCAGGGCGTTCTCGGAGACGTTGGTCTTGATGTAGCCCGGCACGACCATCGTGACGGCGATGCCGTGCTTCGCCGTTTCCGCACGCAGCGTTTCGAAGAAGCCATGCAGCGCATGCTTCGACGCGGCGTACGCGGAGCGCAGCGGGACGCCGACGTAGCCGATGACGCTGCTGATCGGGACGATGTGTCCCGATCGCCGCGCGAGCATCGACGGCAGCACGGCCTTCGTGAGCGCGACAGTCCCGAAGTAGTTGATGTCCATGATGCGCCGGTCGGTATCGAGCTTCGTCTCGGCCGCGAGCGAGCGCTGACTCACGCCGCCGCTGTGTACCAGCACGTCGACGTGCCCCAGCTCGCGCAATATCTCGGCCGCCACGCGCTCGATCGCCGTCGTGTCGACCAGATCGAGCGGCCGCACGCGATGGCGCTCCGCGTTCTCGCAGCGCGCACGCACGCGCTCCAGCTCCGCCGCGTTGCGCGCCGAGAGCACGAGCGTCGCCCCCTCGCGGCTCCACGCCACCGCGAGCGCCTCGCCGATGCCGGAGGAGGCGCCGGTGATCCAGATGATTTGGTTGTTGAATCTGCTCATACCGTTATGTCATCCCGAACGTTAGTGAGGGACCCGTGCGGGCGGGGCGCGAAGCACGTGGAATGGCGCCCCACCCCGAGCCCCGGGTCCCTCGCTCACGCTCGGGATGACACCCTTTCATCGCAGCACGTTCCTCGCGATCACCATGCGGTGCACTTCCGACGGGCCGTCGTAAATGCGGAAGGCGCGGGCTTCGCGGTAGAAGTGTTCGAGCGGGAGGTCGGAGGAGTAGCCGAGGGCGCCGCAGATCTGGATCGAGCGATCGATCACGCGGTTCACGGCCTCGGCTACGAAGACTTTGCAGATCGACGACTCGTGGCGGATGTCGTCGCCGCGCTCGAGCTTCCACGCGGCCTGCATGACCATCAGCCGCGACGCGTGCAGCTCGATCTCGGAGTCGGCGATCATCCACTGGATCGACTGATGCTGCGCGAGCTTCTTCCCGAACGCGTCGCGCTCCTTCGCGCGCCCGACGGCGATGTCGAGACAGCGCTGCGCGGCGCCGAGCCAGCGCATGCAGTGCGTCAGCCGCGCGGGCACGAGGCGCACCTGCGCCATGTGGAAGCCCTCGCCGATCTCGCCGAGGACCGCGGAGTCGGGGACGCGCACGTTCGTGTACTCGATCTCGCCATGTCCGCCGAAGCCATGGCCGCCCATCGTCGGAACGTTGCGAATGAACCGGTATCCGGGCGTGCCGGTCGGGACGAGGAACATCGACGCGCGTTTGCGCGGATGCGCATCCGGATCCGTCACCGCCATCGTGATCGCAAACGCGGCGCCGTCGGCGCCGGTCGCGAACCATTTGCGTCCGCTGATCTCCCAGCCTCCGTCCACACGAGTCGCGCGCGTCTTCAGCATCGTCGCGTCGGCGCCGACGCCGGGCGCGGGCTCGGTCATCGCGAAGCAGGAGTGGATCGTTCCCTCGACGAGCGGCCGCAGCCACTGCTCGCGCTGCGCCTCGTTCGCGAACAGATGCAGCAGGTGCATGTTCCCTTCGTCGGGCGCGGCCACGTGCATCGCGTAGCCGGCGAGAAAACTGTGGCCGGCCTGTTCGAAGAGCACGCACATCGCGATGGTGCCGAGCCCGAGACCGCCGTATTCGGGCGGCAGCTGCGGGCCGTAGATGCCGGCCGCGCGCGCTTTGTCGCGCAGCGAGGCGATGAGCTCCTTCGTGACCGGCTCCGCCTCCGCGGGGATCACGACGTCGCGCACGAATGCGGCGACGCGGTCGCGCAGCTCGACGAGAGACGGCTCGAGCTCGAAGTTCATTGCAGATTCTCGAGGACCGTCGCGGCGCCCTGACCGCCGCCGACGCACATCGTGACGAGGCCGTACTTCGACTTCCTGCGGCGCATCTCGCCGAGGATCTGGACCGTCAGTTTGGCTCCCGACGCGCCGAGCGGATGGCCGAGCGCGACCGCGCCGCCGTTCACGTTGACGTGCTCCTCGTTCATCCCGAGCTCGCGCATGACCGCGAGCGCCTGGCAGGCGAAGGCTTCGTTCAATTCGATGAGATCGATGTCGTCGAGCTTCAGTCCCGCGAGCCTGAGCGCTTTCGGCACGGCGACGACCGGCCCCATGCCCATGATCTCCGGGCCGACGCCGCCGACGGCGAAGGAGACGAAGCGGGCGAGCGGTTTGAGTCCGAGCTCCTCGGCGCGTTTGCGCGACATGACCACGACCGCTGCCGCGCCGTCCGAGGTCTGGCTGGAGTTGCCGGCGGTGACGACGCCTTTTGCATGGAACACCGGTTTCAGTTTCGCGAGCGCCTCGGGGGTCGTGTCGGCGCGCGGGCCTTCGTCGGTGTCGAAGGTGAAGCGCTGCGTTTTCGCGGACTCCACGATCTCGACGTCGAGCGGCACGATGCCGTCGTCCGCGAATCTGCCCGCCGCCTGCGCCGCGAGCGCGCGCTGGTGGCTGCGGTACGCGAAGGCGTCGGCGTCTTCGCGCGAGACGTTGTATTTGCGCGCGACGTTTTCCGCGGTGAGTCCCATGCTGAGGTAGACCTCGGGGCGGTGTTCGATGAGGTGCGGGTTGGGGCGGAAGCGGTTCGCGCCACGCACCATGCTCATCGACTCCGTGCCGCCGGCGATGATCTGCTGCGCCATGCCGGACATGATCCGCTCCGCGGCGTACGCGATCGTCTGCGAGCCCGAGGAGCAGAAGCGATTGACGGTGACGCCGGGGACGCTGTCCGGCAGTCCGGCGCGCAATGATGCGATGCGCGCGACGTTCGTGCCCGACTCCCCTTCCGGCGTCGCGCACCCGAGGATCACGTCGTCGACCTCGGCGCGGTCGAGCTGCGGAGTTTTGTCGAGCAGCGCGCGGATCACTTCCGCGGCCATGTCGTCCGGACGCGTGGTGCGCAGCGCGCCCCGCGGCGCCTTCCCGACGGCCGTGCGCAGGCCGGCAACGATGACGGCTTCATTCATGGGTCTGTTCTCCTGTGTTTTTGCGGAACGCCGCCGTCTCGGCGGCTGATCGGGCGGCGTCCCCGCCGCCCGCCGGCGTTCCTGATACATCCAGAAAAAGGATGCCGGTGAGCGTGCCGTGCGCGTAGAGGGTTCCGTCGCGGTCGACGATGCGGCCCTCGGCGGTGGCGGTGCGGCGGCCGACGTGAACAATGGTGCCGATGCAGGTCAGCGGTCCGGAGTCGCGGGTGATGGCGCGCACGTAATTGATCTTCATCTCCAGCGTGGTGAAGATCTTTCCGGCGGGCATGACGGTGTTGACGACGCAGCCGAGCGCGGTGTCGAGCAGCGTCGCCGCGAAGCCGCCGTGCGCGATGCCGAGGCCGTTCTCGTGCTCCGGCCGCAGCTCCGCGGTGACGGTGACGCGGCCGTGCTCGACCTCGGCCAGGCGCATGCCGAGCAGACGCACCATCGGCCCGCTCTCGACTTCGCCCGCGGCGACGCGGCGCATGTATTCGAGGCCGGACAGGGTGCGGCGTGCGTGGGAGTGCGGGGTCATGGCTAGTTTCTCAGCGGTTTCCCGTGCTCCATCATGTACTGGATGCGCTCCTGCGTTTTCGGCTGCGCGGCGAGGTCGATGAAGGCCTCGCGCTCCAGGTCGAGGAAGTATTGCTCATCGACCCACTCCGCGTGCGACAGCTCGCCGCCGCTGAGGATGTGCGCGAGCTTGTTCGCGACGTAGGCGTCGTAGTCGCTGATGTAGCCGCCCTGGCGCATCACGTAGACGCCGGTCTTCAGCGCGGCGCGAACGTCGCGCCCGCCGGCGTAGCAGCTCTTCTCGCGGACCGGCGGCGTGTAGCCGTCCGCCGCGAGCTCGAGCACTTCCTGCTTCGCCTCGTACAGCAGGTGATCGCGGTTCATGACGATGCGATCGCCCTCGGTCAGGTATCCGAAGTCGCGCGCCTCGGCGGCGCTCGACGACACCTTCGCCATGCCGAGCGTCTGCATCACGTTCTGCACGAACGGCACGGGATCGGCGACCGGCGTGCGCTTCAGCGGCGGCGAGACGACGCGGCGGATCAGCTCCTTGCAGCCGCCAGCGCCGGGGATCAGGCCGACGCCGGCTTCGACGAGGCCCATGTACGTCTCGCTGGCGGCGACGATGCGCGACGCGTGCAGCGCTATCTCGCAGCCGCCGGCGAGCACGCGCGCGTGCAGCGCGGCGACGACCGGCTTCGCGCAGAAGCGCAGCGCCATGAACGCGTCCTGCATCTTGCGCACGCGCCCTTCGACCGTGTCCGCGCCGAGGATCTTCAGGTTCGCGCCGATGCAGAAGTCGGTGCCTTCATTGCCGACGACGAGGCCCTTCCAGTCGCCGCTCTCGACTTCGCGAATCGATTCCTCGAGCAGCGTGCGCACGTCCTCGTCGAGCGTGTTCATCTTCGAGTGGATCTCGAAGCAGAGCACGCCGTCGCCGAGGTCGATGAGGCTCGCCGATTTGTTCTCTTTGACGATGCGGCCGCCGCGGAGCGAGAGCTGCTTCGGATCCTTCGGAATCGCGGCGTACGACTTCGTCGCCGGGTCGTACGCGCTGCCGTCGCGATAGAACGACTCGTGGCCGGCGGCGAGCATCTCGCGCACCCACGGCGCGACCGCGACACCGTTCGCTTCCATCGCGCCGGCGGTCGCCTGGACGCCGAGGGCGTCCCACAGCTCGAACGGCCCGAGGTCGTGCGAGAAACCCCAGCGGACGGCGCGGTCGATGCTCGCGAGGTCGTCGCAGATCTCCGGCACGCGGCGTGATGCGTAGCCGAGGGCGTTGTAGAGGACGTGGCGCGCGAGCGCGCCCGCCTTGTCGTCCTGCTGCAGCACGAACTGCACGCGCTTCGGGAGCTCGCGAATCTTCGCGGCCTCGGCGAGCGACGCGATCTGCGGCTCCTGCCGCTCGCGATACTCGCCGGTCTTCAGGTCGAGCGTCTGAATCGTCTTTCCGTCCTTCTTGTAGAAGCCCTGCTTCGTCTTGTCGCCGAGGCGGCCGCGGTCCAGCTGCGACTTGCGGAGCTCCTCGACGCGCGGAGAACGAAGGACTTCGCGCGACTCGTCGCCTTCGATCATGGGATAGAGATTCGCCTGCACGGAGGCGGAGACATCGAAACCGACGAGGTCCTGCAGGCGGAACGCGGCGGTCTTCGGACGTCCGATCAGCGGGCCGACGATGGCGTCGACTTCCTCGATCGTGTAGTCGCCGCGGTCGAGGACGAAGTCCATCAGCGTCGCGCCGCCCATCGAGGCGAGGCGGTTGGCGATGAAGTTCGGCGTGTCCTTGCAGAGCACGACCGACTTGCCGAGGCGCTCCGTCGCGAACTCGGTCACGAAGTTCGTGATCTCCGGGTCGGTGTCGGATGTCGGGATGACTTCGAGCAGTTTCATGTAGCGCGGCGGATTGAAGAAGTGCGTGCCGAGGAAGTTCTTCTTCAGCCCCGGCGACGCCTCGGCGGCGACCTGCGCGATCGGGATCCCCGAGGTGTTGCTGGTGACGATGCTGTCCGGCCTGCGCACGCGGTCGACGCGCGCGACGAGCTCGCGCTTGATGTCGAGGTTCTCGAAGACCGCCTCGATGATCCAGTCCGCCTCGGCGAGCCACGCGTCTTTCAACGGCCCGGCCGTGACGAGGCTCGCCGTCCCCGCCGTGACGAACGGCGCCGGCTTGTGTTTCCTGATCCGCTCCAGCATCCCCTCGGGGGCGATGTCCATGAGGTACACCGGAATGCCTGCGTTCGCGAAGTGCGCGGCGATCCCGCCGCCCATCGTGCCGCCGCCGACGACGGCGGCGCGGGTGATCGTACGTGTCACTGTTTCTCCTTCGGAAGTGCTGCGTGCCGGGTGCTGCGTGCTGCGCGAGGTGATTTTCGCAGCACGCAGCACTCAGCACCCAGCACTCAGGTCTCCTCTCTTAGTACCCTTCTCAGGATCTTACCCACCCCCGATTTCGGGAGCGTCTCACGAATTTCGATCTGGACGGGGCGCTTGAATTCAGCGAGGTTGGCGGTGCAGTGGGCGCGCAGCTCGTCGAGGCCCGCCTCGGCGCCTGGCTTGAGCACGACGAACGCCTTCACGACCTCGCCGCGATAGGAATCGGGCACGCCGATCACCGCGGCCTCCATCACCGCGGGATGGGCGAACAGCACGGACTCGACCTCGCTCGGATAGACGTTGAATCCGGAGACGATGATCATGTCCTTCTTGCGCTGCACGATGTAGGTGAAGCCGTCGGCGTCCATGGTCGCGACGTCGCCGGTGTAGAGCCAGGTGCGGCCGTCCGCGTCCTTCCGCAGCGCGATCGCGGTCTCGTCCTCGCGGTTCCAGTAGCCCTTCATCACCTGCGGACCGGCGATGCACAACTCCCCTTCCGCACCGGGCGGCACTTCTTCGAGTCCATGTTCGAGGTCGACGATCTTCTGATCGGTGTCCGGCAGCGGAATGCCGATGCTGCCCGGCTTGCGGATCGACAGTGTCGGGCTGGTATGCGTCACCGGCGAGGCCTCGGAGAGTCCGTAGCCTTCGCTGAGCATGCCGCCGGTGAGGTTCTCGAACTGATCGAGCACTTCGAGCGGCAGCGGCGCGGAGCCGCTGTTGAACGCGCGGATGCGGTCGAGGCCGTACTCGCGGACCTTCGGATGATGCAGCAGCGAGATGAAGATCGTCGGCACGCCGGGGAAGTACGTCGGGCGGTGGTCGCGGACGGCGTTCAGCAGCGCGTCGACGTCGTACTTCGGGATGAGGACCTGCAGCGCGCCGAGCCAGGTGCCGGCCATGAGGCCGACCGTGAATCCGTAGATGTGAAAGAACGGGATGACGAGCAGATAGCGCTCGTCGCCGCGGCGCAGCGCCGGCACGTGCAGCGTCGTCGACTGCACGACGTTCGCGAAGATGTTGTAGTGCGTGAGCATCGCGCCCTTCGGGACGCCGGTGGTGCCGCCGGTGTACTGCAGCACGGCGACGTCGTTCTCGGCGTCGACCTCGACGCGCGGCAGCTCGGGCGTGTCGACGCTCTCGAGGAGGTCGTCCCACGGCGAGCGCTCCCTGAATGAGGTCACGATCAGTCTTCCGACATAGCTCGCGACCGGCGCGAGCAGATCGAGCACGACCATCACGCGCATCTCGGAGTCGCGCGCGACGACTTCGACCTCGCGCGGGGTGTAGAGCGGATTGACGTTCACGACGATCGCGCCGAGGCGGAGGATGCCGAAGGTCGCGATCAGATACTGCGGACAGTTCGGCAGCATGATGCCGACGCGATCGCCCTTCACCACGCCCATCCGCGCGAGCGCGGTCGCGAATTTGTCGCTGCGCGCCTTGATCTCCGCATACGTCAGCTTCGCGCCGAGGAACGCCGTCGCCGGCGCGTCCGGCACATCCGCCGCCGCGATGCGCAGAATGTCGGTGAGCGGCCGCCGCGGATAGTTGAGATGCGGCCGGACCCAGTAGTCGAAGTGCTGATGCCAGGGCTTGTTAGTCAAAACGTTTCGCCTCACTTTAGGAGTGCGGTGGCACAGCCACCGCTTTGGTCCCAGAGCGGCGGCTCTGCCGCCGCACTCCTAAACAATCGTTCCGCCTCCGTCGACGATGATGGTCTGGCCGGTGATGTAGCTCGAGGCGTCGGAGGCGAGGAAGAGGGCGACGCCTTTCAGCTCGCCGGCGGCGCCGACGCGGGGGATGGGGTTGCGGGCGACGATCGCGGGCTCGACGTACTGGATGACGGGGTCGGCGAGGCGCGAGTGGAAGAAGCCGGGCGCGATGGCGTTGACGCGGATGCCCTGCGGCCCCCACGACGCGGCGAGCTCGCGCGTCAGCGCCATCAGTCCCGCCTTGCTCGCGGCGTAGCCGGCGAAGTGCGGGCCGTGCGTCGAGGAGCGGATGCCGGAGACGGAGGCGATGTTCACGATCGCGCCGGAGCGCGCCTTCAGCATCTCGCGTCCAGCCGCCTGAGCGAACAGGAACGCGCCGGTGAGGTTCGTGTCGAGCACTTTCTGCCACTGCGCGAGCGGCATGGTCTCCGGCCGCTCGCCCCACGAGATGCCGGCGTTGTTGATGAGGATGTCGATGCGTCCGAAGGCTTCCATCGCCGCGGCGATGACGGCGTTGACCTGCTCGGGGTTGCTGACGTCGCAGATGCGTCCCTCGACGCGCACGCCGCGCGCGCGCATCTCCTCGAGCGCCGGCGTGAGCCACTGCTCACGCCGCGCGCAAAGCATCAGCGCCGCCCCCGCCTCCGCGAGTCCCTCGGCGATCTCGAGACCGAGGCCGCGTGAGCCGCCGGTCACGACGGCCACGCGGCCGGTCAGGTCGAAGAGCTGGTGAATGGGTAACGTCATCTCTGGCGTGTCATCCTGAGCGAAGCGAAGGATCCCCGGTTCCCTGCGCCGGAGATCCTTCGCCGTCTTCGCGGCTCAGGATGACACGAGCCTCCTAGAAACTGACCTTCGCGCCGAGCTGGATCTGCCGGCCGGGAAGGACCACTGTGTACTGGCCGTATGTCGCCACGGGATTCGACGGGAAAGCGCCGCGACCGAAGATGTTGTTGATCTCGACGTAGTTGGTGCGGTCGAGAAGGTTGAAGACGTCGACGATGCCTTCGATCGCGAAGCCATTGGCGAATCCGAAGCGCTTGCTCAGCCGCGCATCGACGATGAACTGGCTCGACATCGTCTCGCTGTTGCGGCCGACCGTGGACGTGAGATCGTTGACGATCCTCTGCGCGCGATCGGACGGGAACGCCCCGCCGTCGCCGTCGCCGTTGGCATCCGAGCCCGCGAGTGGCGTGTACGGACGCCCCGAGGCGGCGGTGATGATCGTCGAGAAGTTGAAGCCCCACGGCATCTGATAGAGGCCGCTGACGACGAGACGGTGGCGCTGATCGTGCGTCGCCGGTCCCCACTCGGAATCGGGATCGAATCCGACCGGCAGGCCGGTGAGGTTGTTCGGATCGCGCCCGCGCCCGTTGTTCTCCGGAATGAACGCGCTCTGGAAGTCGGTCGAGTTGTCCTCGGCCTTCGAGAGCGTGTAGGAAACGAGGAACTGATAGCGGTTCGCCAGGCGGCGATTCAGCGCGAGCGTGAGGCCCTTGTACTCGGTCTCACCGAACGACGTGTACTGCAGAACCGAAGCGGACGTGCCGGCGACCCCGCCGACGTCGTTCGGGCGGCGGCCCGTGCCGAGCGAGGTCACGATCGGGTTGTAGTCGATCGTTCCGAGCTGGTTCTTTCCCTTCACGAACAACAGATCCGCCGAGAAGCCCATGTTCGAGCCGATGGCGCGGTCGTAGCCGATCGATGCCTGCTGCGCGGACGGAGTCTCCAGCCCCGGATCGGGTGCGATTTCGAGACTCGGATACGGCGTGGTCGGCTCCGCGAGTTTGTGGCCCGGCGCGCGCCACGCTGCGATCGGGCTCGGAAAACGCGACACCAGTGTGCGCAGCGTCGTGCCGTCGATACCGTTTCCGACCTGCACGTTCGCGAGGATGTGGTTGTCGTAGTAGATGCCCCACGACGCGTGAATCGACTGCCGCCCGTCGGCCTTCGGATCGAACACGACGGAAATGCGGGGAGCGATGTTGTTCGTGTCCTCGGGGACCTGGTAGGTGTAGCTTCCGCCCGGGATCGAGACGGTGAAGTCGTTGTCGTACATGAACTGCCGCTGATAGCGGAGTCCCGCCTTGATGATGACGCGATCGCTGACGTTCCAGTCGTCCTGCACGAAGAGCGCGAAGTCGGGGTCTTCGTACGAATCGCCACTCGTGCCGTAGCCCTGCACGTACGCCGCGGGAATGCCGGCACATGCCTGGCTGTCGCAGCCGGGCGGCCTGTAGGTGAATGCGTCGAGTCCGTTGACGAGCGGCCTGGTAATGCCGAGGGCGGGAACCGCCGGCAGCGGCCCGGTGAAAATATAGCGACCGCCGAAGTGCAGAGGCAGCGCGGTGAACTTCGTATCGACGTAGTTGAAATCGACGCCGGCCTTGGCGAAGTGCTTCGTGCCGGCGAAGTTCAGCGTGTCCTTCAGCTGCCAGCGCGCATTTTCGCGCGGCTGCGGCGTGAATCGCTGACGACCGACGCTGGCGAAGCCGACGATCTCGATCGTCGGACCGCCTTCGAAGAAGGTGTCGCAGCGCCCGCTGCAGCTCGGATCGAGCGAGCTGATGATCTGATCCTCGGATGCGTACTGGCCGCGAAGCTCGTTGATCCAGTGCGACGAGAAGACACTCGTCTCCGCGAGCGCGATCCCCCAGTCCTTCCGGTCCTGCAGGGCGCCGCGGCTGCGCGCGGTGATGCCGCCGAACGGCTCGATGTTCTCATTGAGCCGTTTCGCGTAGTTGAAACGGGCGGAGAGGCTCTCGGTCGACGACCACTGATGATCGATCTTGGCGAGGTACTGTTCGTCGCGCAGCTCATACGGCACATCCCCGAGCTCGACGAGGAAGCCGGCCGCGTTGAGCGCCGCGGCCGCGACGGGATCGATGCTCACGAAGTTGGCCGTGTCGGTCGAGAGTTTTTCCGCCGACAGGAAATAGAACGTCCGGTCGCGAACGATCGGACCGCCGAACGTCAGTCCGTACTGCGACCGCCTGAACGGGGTGTCGTCCTCGTTGAGCGACTTGTCGCGGTAGAAGTAGAAGACGTTGCCGCCCGGATCGTTCGTTCCGGAGCGGGTGATGATGTTCACCACGCCACCCGAGGCCTTGCCGAACTCCGCGGAGTACGAGTTGGTGAGGACCTGGAACTCCTGGATCGCTTCCTGGCTGAACGTCGCGCGGACCGCGCCGACGACCGGATCGTTGTTGTCGACGCCGTCGACCATGATGTTGTTCGAGCGCGCGCGCTGGCCGCCGAACGAAAGGCCGGACGTCATCGACGCGCCCTGCTGCGGCGTGCGGTCGGTGGTGACGCCGGGCGTGAGCACGCTGAAGGCGAGAAAGTCGCGGCCGTTGGTCGGGAGGCTGTCGATCTGCTCCTGACTCACGACCGTTGCCACGGCGGGCTCGGTGGTGTCGACGATGACGGAGCTCGCGGTGACGGTGATCGCCTCGGTCGTGCCGACGTTGAGCGCGAAGTCGAGATCGAGCCGCTGACCGAGCTGCAGACGGACATCGGACTTCGTCTGCGGCTGGAAGCCCGAGAGCTCCGCGTGCACGATGTAGACGCCGGCGGAGAGCGCGGGAAGGTAGTACTTCCCGGCTTCATCGGTCACCGCCGACCGCGACTGATTGGTCGCGACATGCGTGGCCGTCACGGTGACGCCGGGAAGCACACCTCCGGTGTTGTCGAGCACTGTTCCCTGGATGTCGCCTCCCGTCAGGCGCGCCTGTGCGAGCGCGACCACCGGAAAGATCAGAACGAGGATACCGAGCATGAAGCGTTTCATAGTGCTGTCTCCTGATTCGCAGTTCCGTGGACCATTGCCTCGGCGGCTTGCGCCGCCACACTGTCATTCCGGTCGACGACCAGCGCCGCGATGCGCTCTCGATGGAACGTCGCGTCGCCGAACAGGGTCTCCGACGCCTTCGCGCGCCGGTAATAGAGCTGGAGGTCGTGCTCCCAGGTGAAGCCGATGCCGCCGTGCACCTGAATGCCGCGGTTCCCGACTTCCCGATACGCGTCCGAACAGTACGCTTTCGCCATCGACACCGCGAGCGGCGTCATCGCCCAGGCCGCGTTGTACGTGGCCGAGCGCGCGCTCTCGGTGAGCAGCAGCATGTCCGCGCACTGATGCTGCACCGCCTGGAAGGACCCGATGACGCGCCCGAACTGCTGCCGCGTCTTCGCGTACTCGACCGTCGTGTCGAGGATCCACTGCATCCCGCCGACCATTTCGGCGCAGAGCATGACGGTGGCGATGTCGATGGATGGCGACCCCTCATCCGCCTTCGGCACCTTCTCCCCGCCGGGGAGAAGGGAGTAGAGCTTTCGCGTTTCGTCCATCGAGGGCATGCGCGTGATCGTGAGCGCGGACTTGTCGATTTCCTCGACGCCGCCGGTGCGGGTGAAGCGCAGGATCAGATCGGCGACCGCGGCGTCCAGCACGAACTCGTTTCCGAGCGCGACGGTCGCGCGGATCTCTCCGGCGGCGATCGGCTCGAGCCAGCGGCGTTTCTGATCCTCGGTGCCCGCGCGGAGCAGCGCCGCCGAGGCGAAGATCGTCGAGAACAGCGGGCCGGGCATGCACGCGCGCCCCATCTCCTCGGCGACGGCCGCCAGCTCCACCATCCCGAGTCCGAGGCCGCCGTAGGACTCGGGGATGATCAGCGCGGTCCAGCCCTGGTCCGCGGCGGCGCTCCAGAGCGCGCGGTCGTCGGCCGTGTCGGTGCCCATGATTGCGCGCACGCGCTCGGGCTGGCACTCGCGGGCGAGAAACTCGCGGGCGCTTTGTTTGAGGAGCTTCTGCGGCTTGCTGAGATCGAAGTCCATACGTTCCCTAATCAGTCTCCGAGTCTCCGAGTCTCCAGGTCGCCGAGGAGGCCACCGCCCGACCACGGGTCCACCTGGAGACTCGGCGACTCGGAGACTGGGAGACTCTCATCAGTAACTCTTCGGCAATCCGAGGACGCGCTCGGCGATGATGTTGCGCTGGATCTCGCTGGTGCCCGCCTCGATGGTGTTGCCGCGCGCGCGCAGATAGCTGTACTGCCATATGCCGCCGTCGAAGTCGGAGAGCTGGCCGTACGGGCCGAGGATCTCCTGCGCGGTCTGCTGCGTGCGCTGGTTCATCTCGCTCCAGTACAGCTTCTGCGTCGAGCCCTCGGGGCCGGGGACGCCGGTGCGGCTCAGCGAGGTGAGCGCGCGGTTCGTGTTCATGCGCAGGATCTCGAGCTCGAGATACGCCTGGGCGAGCTTCTGCCGCACGATCGGATCGGCGCTCGCCGGTTTTCCGTTGCGCTCGATCGTGTGCGAGCGCGCGATGAGCGCGTGGAGGTTGCGGCGGAAGATCACCTGCACGCCGGTGCCGAGGTTCGCGCGCTCGTTCATCAGCGCGGTGATCGCCGTCGTCCAGCCTTCGTTGACCTTGCCGAGGACCTGCGTCACCGGCACGCGGACGTCGGTGAAGAACACCTCGTTGAAGCCGGCGTCGCCCGACATCATCCGCAGCGGCCGCACGCTGATGCCGGGCGAGTGCATGTCGACGAGGAGACAGGTGATGCCCTTGTGCTTCGGCGACTCGAAGTCGGTGCGCACGAGCAGCAGGCACCAGTCGCCGATCTGCGCGAAGCTGGTCCAGATCTTCTGGCCGTTGACGATGAAGTCGTCGCCGTCGCGGATCGCCTTCGCGCCGAGGGACGCCAGATCGCTGCCGGCGTTCGGCTCGGAGAATCCCTGACACCAGATCTCCTCGCCGGAAAGGATCGGCGCCAGATAGCGCGCCTTCTGCTCCGGCGTGCCCATGGCGATGATCGTCGGACCGACGAGCGAGAGCCCGATCGTGCCGATGAGATGCGGCGCATCCGCGAGCGCGAGCTCTTCCTGGAAGATCGCCTGCTGCATCAGCGTCGCCCCTCGCCCGCCGAACTCCTTCGGCCACGAGATCCCCGCCCATCCGCCCTCGAACAGCGTCCGCTGCCAGCGCTTCAGCTCCTCCACCGTCTTCGCGGGGAACACGTGCTCCGCCAGCCACGCGCGGAACTCGTCGCGGAACTGCTGTTCGTCAGGAGTGAGGTTCAGGTCCATAGTTGTTCACTCCAGTGTCATCCCGAGCGTGAGCGAGGGACCCGGGCGGGCGGGGCACGAGGTATGTGCTTCGCGCGCCGCCCGCACAGGTCCCTCGCTACGCTCGGGATGACACGTCATGCATTCGCCTCCCAAAGCACTTCCGCGATATCCATCACGCGCATCTCGCGCGCGCCTTTCCGCGCGTTGATGCCGTCCTGCATCTGCGTCATGCAGAAGGGGCAGCTCGTCGCGAGGACTTCGGCGCCGGTGGCGAGGGCCTCGGCGGCGCGCTCCTGGTTCACGCGCTTGTCCGCCGGCTCGTCGACGAAGCTCATGCCGCCGCCGCCGCCGCAGCAGAAGCTCCGGTTGCGCGCGCGCTCCATCTCGACGCTCGCCCCGGCAACGGCGCGCGGCGCGTCGTACACGCCGTTCTGCCGGCCGAGGTAACAGGGATCGTGGAACGTGACGCTTGCGCGCGGAGCCGGTGCGAGCCTGCCGTCATCGACGAGGTCCGCGAGGAGCTCGCTGTGATGCTGCACCTCGAACATCCCGCCGTACTGCGGATACTCGTTCTTGAACGTGTTGAAGCAGTGCGGACAGGGCGTGACGACCTTGCGCACCTTGTACTTCGTCAGGTTCGCGACGTTCTCCTTCGCCAGCATCTCGAACAGGAACTCGTTGCCGATGCGCCGCGCCGGATCGCCGGAGCACTTCTCCTCGCGGCCGAGCACCGCGAACTTCACGTTCGCCTTCCGCAGCAGCTGCGCGGTCGCGCGGATCACTTTCTGATTGCGCTCGATCAGCGCGCCGCCGCAGCCGACCCAGAACAGCAGCTCCGCGTCCTGCGTCTTGCTCACGTGCTGCACGTCGAGCCCCTCCGCCCAGTCGAGCCGCGTCGCCTGCGTGCCGCTGAACGGATGTCCGCGCTTCTCCAGCGACAGCACCGCCGCCTGCATGCCGTCCGGGAACTCCGCCTCGTCCATGACCAGATGCCGCCGCATGTCGACGATCTTCGGCATCTGCTCGATGAACACCGGGCACGCCTCGACGCAGGCCGCGCAGGTCGTGCACTCCCACAGCGGCTCCGGCGCCGACGCGCCGCGGATCACGTCGCTGCCTTCGGGCAGATCGCGCAGCTGCAGGATGATGTCGCGCGGCGAGAGCGACTTCCCGACCGCGTGCGCGGGACAGGCGTCCGTGCACTTGCCGCATTCGGTGCAGGCGTCGAGATCGAGGAGGTCCTTCCACGTGAAGTCCTCGAGTTTGCGGACGCCGAGGCGCTCCTGTTCAAAATCGACGCTCTTCAGGGCCGCGCCGATCGGCGCGAGATTCGACGTATAGATGTTGAGCGGCGACGTGACGACGTGCTTCATCTTGGTGTACGGCAGCCAGGCGAAGAAGGAGAAGCTGACGACGAGATGCAGCCACCACACGCCGCGGTGCGCCGCGCGCATCGCCTCGACGGACATCACCGCGCCGAACGCGCGGCCGAGGAGACTGCCGAACGGCGACCACGCCGCCCACGGATCGCGCGTCGCCGCGATGCGCCACGCCTCGGCGAGGAAGCCCGTCAGCGCGATGACGAAGATCGCGGCGAGGATCAGCGTCGCCTCGCTGGTGTAGACGAGCTTCGCCGGACGCGCGAGGTACCGCCGCGCCGCGGCGACGCCGACGCTGACCAGCACCAGCGCGCCGAAGACGTCGACGATCAGCGACTGGAACCAGAGATAGAACCGCCCGCGCATGATCGACGTGCCGAAGTCGGCGTCGAGCGCGACGACGATCGTGGCGACCGTCAGGATGATGAAGCCGTACGTGAGCAGGCGGTGGAAGACGGGGTTCTTTCGCTGCGCGAGCGAGTGGTCGAGCAATCGCTTCCATCGCACCGCCGGCCGGTCGAACCGCTGCGCCGCCCCTCCGCGCCGCCACCGCGCAATCCGACGCCCCAGTCCCCAGGCCCCGATCCCCAGGACCGGCACGAGCAGCGCGTACATCACCCAGACGCCGGTGATGTTCCAGTAGATCTCGCGCGTGGCCGTGCTCATGATTTCAACCCCGCGAGCTTCTGCCGCAGCAGCGGAACCACCTTCTTGTAGTCGTCGACGATGCCGAAACGCGCGTGTTTGAAGATCGGCGCGTCGGGGTCGATGTTGATCGCGGCGATGGTCTTGGCCTCGGAGATGCCGGCCATGTGCTGGCTCGCGCCGGTGATGGCCACGGCGAGGTAGAGATCGGGCGCGACCTTCTTCCCCGTCTGCCCCACCTGCCACGCCGGCGGCACCCACCCCGCATCGCACGCCGCCCGCGACGCCGCGAGCTGCGCCCCGAGGAGCTTCGCCAGCGGCTCCAGCTCGTTCGCAAACCCCTCCGGCCCGCCGATGCCGCGCCCGCCGGAGACGATGACCCGCGCGTCTTCGAGCCGCGTCTCGCTCTTCGTCTCGCGCCGCTCGATGATTTTAGGAGTGCGGCGACGCGAGTCGCCGCTTTCTGATCCCGACAGAAGAGCGGCGACTGGCGTCGCCGCACTCCTAAACGAACGCGCGCGCAGCCACACCACTGCCGGCGTCCGCCGCAGCTCGATCACCGCGTTCGCCTTCCCGCCATAGACCTGCCGCGTCACGCGCAGCTTGCCGTCGACGACGGACAACGCCGTCCCGTCGCCCACACACGCCCCGCCGAGACGATGCGCCAGGCGCGGCGCGACCTCCTGGCTGTAGGTGTCGTTCGAAAGCAGGATCACGTCCGCTCCGCGGCACGCCTCGACCAGCGCATCGAGCACCGGCTCCGGCTGATAGTCCTCGACGACGATCGCGCGCGACGCGCCGCCGAGCTGCTCCGCGGCGCCGGCGAGTCCGAGCGCGGCGCGGTCGGCCGGCGAGCCGAAGATCACGAGCGCGATCCCGCTCATCCCGCCGCCACCTCCGCGAGCCGCCGCGCGAGCGTGTCGACGTCGACGAGCTCGCAGCGCGTTTCCCGCTGCGGGATCGCGAGCTCGATCACCTCGTAGTACTCCGCCGCCTCGACTCCCAGCTCCGCGACGCTCCACTGCGTCAGCGGCTGCCGGTGCGCCATCATCACGTCGCGTACTTTCGGGATGCGCGGCACGTTGTGCTCGTCGTTCGTGATGGAGACCACGAGCGGCGTCTGCGCCTCGAGGATCTCCCACCCCGACTCGGTCTGCCGTTTGATGCGCAGCCCCGGCTCGAGCGCGTCCGCGAAGGCGACGTACGGCATCCCGAGCTCCTCGGCGAGCAGCGCGCCGGTCTGCCCGGCGCCCCAGTCCCCCGCCTCGCGCCCGGTGAGGATCACATCGAACGCGCCGAGCCTGCGAATGGCCGCCGCGAGGACGCGCGCCACGGTCAGCGGATTCGGATTCGCGTCGCTGTCATCGACCACCAGCGCCGCCACGTCCGCCTTCATCGCCAGCGCCTTGCGCAGCGTGTCCTCCGCGCCCGGCGCGCCGAACGAGAGCACGGTGATCGTGCCGCCGGCCTTCTCGCGAAACTGCAGCGCGGTCTCGAGCGCGTTCTCGCAGAAGATGTTGGTCACGAGGCTTGCCGAGCCGCGCTCCGCTTCCTTCCGTGCCGCGTCGATCCGGAAATCGCGCGCCGGTACTTCCGGATCGAGGATCTGCTTCATGCAGACGAGGATGTTCATGCGATCCGCCGCGGTCCCGGCCTGCGCATGAGGCCATTGAGGGCGATGTCGGTGATCTGCTCCGCGATCTCGCCGGCGGAGAGCGGGCCGTCGGGGAGGTACCAGCGGGAGAGCCAGTTGACCGAGGCGATGATGCCGAAGGCGGCGACGGTGGTGTCGACGTCGCGCATCTTGCCGGCGGCGCGCAGTTCCTCGAGGGTGTTGCGGAGGTAGTCGAGGTAGGCGCGCTTGAGTTTGGTGACATGCCGGTTCTGCGCCGCGCTGAGCGCGCGCGCCTCGTCGACGAGGATCGTCACCGCGCCGTCGCCGCGCGTGACGATGTTGGCGTGCGTGGAGATCATGAAGCGCAGCCGCGCTTCCGGATCGGCGATCTCCTGCGCCGGCGCCATGACCTCCCGGTCGAGCTCCGCGAGGCCGTATTTCATGATGTCGTACAGCAGCTCGGTCTTGCCGCGGATGTAGTGATATAGGCCGGCCTTGGTGATGCCCAGGGCGTCGGCGATGTCGCTGACCGACGTGGCGTCGTAGCCCTTCGCCAGGATCATCTTCGCCGCCGTCCGGTAAACCTCGGGCGCGCGGCCGTCGATCTGCGAGCTCGTGTTCTTCATTCTACCTACCGATCGGTAGGTAGGAATATATCACGAGGGTTTGTCACCGGGCATCCGTCATCGCGGGCGTCGCAAAACCAAACGTTTGCCGCGCGAACCAGACCTCGCGCCTCGCGAGCCGGACGGGTCACCTCGCGATCCCGGGCTTTGGGCTCGCGAAGCGAAGGGTTAACCTCGCGAGCCGGTGTCTTTACCACGCGAGCCACGAGTTTTGGTTCGGGAACCATAATTCACGTTCGCGATTCCGCCGGTTTGGGCGCGCGCGGCAGGAGTTTCCCCATGCGCGGCGAGTAATTCAGCTCGAGAGGCAGCGATCGCTGGTTTGCGAAGCCGGATTGCCGGCTCGCGAACCAGACGATTTACCTCGCGAGCCCAACTCTTCACCACGCGAACTGAACGTTTCGGTTCACGAACCAGAATTCCCGTTCGCGATTCCGCTGGTTCCTGATGCGCGCGGTAAAAGTTTCCCCATGCGCGGCAGGAAATTGCGCTCGCGAGGCAGGGGACGCTGGTGCACGAGATCAACGTTCCGGTTCGCGAGGTGACGCCCTTAGCTCGCGTGGTGAAGAGCTGGGCTCGCGAGGTAAATCGTCTGGTTCGCATGGTAAACGTTTGCCGAGCGATCACGTTTGCCTCGATTCATAGCCGGTTCCCGCCCGACGAGCGGAAGGGTCCGCTTTTGATATCCTTCCGCCATGACACCGAAGACGGCCTTCATGATCGCTGTATCAATCGTGGTGGCGTTGGTGGTGGCGGATGCGTTCGTCGTCTACCGGCTCCAGGATCCGCAACGATACGTGGCGCATACTGCGCTGCGCGCTCTCGCGCAATGCATCGCTGCCGTCGCCGCGGGAGTCACAGCGGCCCGGTTTCACTGGGTCAGCGAGTATGCAGGACGCGGCTGGACGCTGTTATTTGTCCTTTACGCGCTCCTCACCGTCTCCTATGTGCTCAACCGCTCCGGTATCGGGACACCGACGATATCGGATGGATTGACGATCATCGCAAATGTGGCAGCCATTGGAGCATTCTGGCTGTTTGGCAGAGCCCTTCGCGTCGCCGGACTCCGATTCTATGGACCTGCCATTGTTCAAGCCGGCGTGTTCATCGCGGCCATCACGGTAGCGTGCGTTCTCGTGATGCCGACCGTCGTCGATGTGTGGCGGAGCGATGCCGGCCGCCTTTCACGCGCCGCCGACCTCGTGTCGGCCGGGGCGGACATGTTGACCTTCATCCTGGTCGCGCCGTTGCTCCTTACCCTCTGGTCGTTTCGCGGCGGACAGCTCTCGTGGGTATACGGCTGTCTCGCGCTCTCGACAATTGGCTGGATGATCAATCAGGCAGCGAATGACCTGCTTCCCGCCGTCGCTGTCCGCGATGCGCAGATGACCGGTCTTTTCCTTGCGTGTCTCGCGGTTGCCGCGGCGGCGTACTCGCAGCTTGCAGCGTCGCGTTCGGGAGTCGCCGGTGTCTGAGACGATCTCGGTTGCTGCAGTCTTCACGCGGCACCTGGCGACCTATATCGGACAGCATACGGCGCCGATGGCAATCAGGACATTCGCTAAACAGGCACTCGGCGTTGCTCCCGATCAGCTGCGGGTGCCCGATACATTAAAGCTTCTCGACGCGATGCGTCCGATGCTGAGCACCTTGATCGGCAGGCAGAGCGCGGAAGAAGTCGCGCTGCTGATCCAGCGCGATCTGGGCGTTTGAGACGCTGCGACCGCCGCTGACGGCCACTCTTGACGGGACAGGACTCTCACCTGCCAGGTTGCATCAGAAGGTTTCCGCTCTGTGTCGACCGCTCGTTGCGGGTGGAGCGGTTGGTAACATATGCTGGCGACGGAGCAGACCAGACATGCCGGATCTCAGGTCGATCATTCATTCTGATCCAGAGATTCACAGTGGCGACCCGGTGTTCGTAGGGACCAGGGTGCCCGTTCGCACGCTCCTCGACTACATCGAAGGTGGCGACAGCATCGACGTGTTCCTGGATAACTATCCGAGCGTGACTCGTGAACAAGCCGTTGCTTTTCTGGAAGAAGCGCAGACAAGCGTCTTCGCCACCAACAGAACATAGCACGTCACAACATCGGCGTGGTTGTCATCGGAACACGTGACACGCGATTGCCGCGTCTGCACGAAGTTCTCGAAGAGCTACGTGCTGCAATTCGCGACGTGTCGGCGGGTACCGTGATCGTCGTCGCCGGCAGCGAATGAGGGCGCATCTGTAACGCGATGTACCTCTCAATCCGCGTGACTGCGACCACGTTAGAAATCGCTGACAAGCCAGCGCACCTGGCGCGCGAAGTCCTCGACTCCATCGGCGGCGCGCTGGACGCGGGACACCGGCAGAACTTTCCCGAGAAATTCAGACTGCCGCTCCGGTAACGTCCACCTACCGATCGGTAGGTAGAATGGGGGCGATGATTTTCACGCGCGAGGACCTCACGCCCGCCCAGCAGATGTTCGGCCGGATCGCCGAGGACTTCATGCGCACGGAAGTGTTTCCGTGCGCGGACCGCATCTACGCGAAGGACTGGGAGCTGACGCGCGAGCTGCTGCGGAAGGCGGGCGAGCTCGATCTGCTGCGCGTCGACATCCCCGAGGCGTACGGCGGACTCGGACTCGACAAAGTGAGCTCCGCGTACGTCGGCGAGAAGATCGGGGCCATGCCGTCGTTCGCCGGCTCCCTCGGCGCGCACACCACGATCGGCACGCTGCCGCTGGTCTACTTCGGCACGCCCGAGCAGAAGGAGCGCTATCTCCCCCGCCTCGCCTCGGGCGAAATGATCGCCGCGTTCTGCCTCACCGAGCCGGGCGCCGGCTCGGACGCGCTCGCGGCTCGGACGCGCGCCACGCGCGACGGCGACCACTACGTCCTCAACGGACAGAAGATGTGGATCACCAACGGCGGCTTCGCCGACCTTTTCACGATCTTCGCGAAAGTGGACGGCGAGCACTTCACGGCGTTCCTCGCCGAGCGCGCGATGGGCGTCGTCAGCGGGCGCGAGGAGCCGAAGCTCGGGCTCGACGGCTCGTCGACGACCGCGCTCGTGCTCGACAACGTCCGCGTGCCGGCCGCGAACGTCCTCGGCACGATCGGCGAAGGGCACAAGGTCGCGTTCAACGTGCTGAACATCGGCCGCCTCAAGCTCGGCACGCGCAACATCGGGAGCGCGAAGCAGGCGCTCGACCGCGCGATCGAGTACGCGCGGCAGCGGCAGCAGTTCGGCCGCGCCATCGCGTCGTTCGGGATGATCCGCCAGAAGCTCGCGGAGATGGCGATCCGCTGCTACGTCGGCGACGCGATGGTCTACCGCACCCTCGGCGACGCGGACCGCGCGCTCGAGAACGTCGCACCCGAGGACGCGGCGGGGGTGCTGAAGACCATCGAGTCGTTCGCCGCCGAATGCTCGATCAACAAAGTCTGGACGAGCGAGGCCCTCGCGTACGTCGTCGACGAGGCGCTGCAGGTGTACGGCGGCTACGGCTATTCCAAGGAGTACCCGGCCGAGCGCGCGTACCGCGACGCCCGCATCACGCGCCTGTACGAGGGCACGAACGAGATCAACCGCCTCATCATCCCGACGCGCATGCTGCGGACGCCTCCTCCATCCCCTTTACCCCCGACCCCGCCCACCGGCCCATTCGCCCCCGAACACGAAATCGTCGCCCGCGGAACCCGCATCGTCCGCGCACTCCTCCACGATGACCTGCGCGAGGAGCAGGAGATCCTCGGCCACCTCGCCGACATCGCAATCGAGACCTACGCCCTCGAGAGCGCAATCCTGCGCACCGAAAAGTTCATCGCCAAACGCGGCGCATCCGAGGTGACCGACGTGGTGCGCATCTACGCGAGCGACGCCGCCGCCCGCATGTGGCACTCGGCGCGACAGGTGCTCGCCGCGCTGGCGGTTCCAAACGCGGATGTGGACGCGCTCGCGTCGCGCGCGCCGGTCGACACCGTCACCGCGAGGCGCCGCATCGCGGACCGGGTGGTGGGAGGGGGGCGGTACCCGTGGTAGGGCGTTCGCGCAATTCGACATCTTCCTGGACGAAGTGAGGAGTACCCGAGCACATTCAGGCTACACGGGCAATGCTCGATGAAATCGCTCCTATCTTAGCCCGACGTGTCGAGGAAGCGCCTGTCACGTAGAACCTGTTGCGGCTCGGTTTCGTCTCGGCGCTGAAGCGCCTCGTCAACTCCAAGCGTCACGGCGTCATGCGGGCACCGAGCGCTGTAAAACAGCTTACTTACTTATTCTGGGATCTGTCGCCAAGCTCGATGCGAAACGGCTCCGTGTCGCCGCGGCTCGAATCAACTTCTCCGAGAAAGCGTAGCCGTCGGCCGGCAGGAAGGCGCGAGCCTAGTTTTTCGGCTCGCGTCCCGCGCCGACGGTGTCGAATCGAGACCGCAAGGTTGGCAGTTCGGTCCGGAAACGCCGCTGATCGAGAAAGTGATCGCGGCTGTACTGCTCCCAGGCTGCCTGGGCGCCATTCGCCTTTGTGGCGGCCTCGATTTCCGCCTTTCGGCTGAACATGCGCTGAAATTCGTAGGTCAAATCGTTCAATGGTGCCTCCGCTGAGCATCGCCCAGCCTGCCCACCTTAACACCTGCCGGGCAATGCGCTGCGAACCTTCAGGGTCAGATCACTCTGACGGGATGAAACGATCTCGCTTCGAACGTCACTATTCGTGCATGAACGCTGCGTATTGGAGTGCTGCTGTGGTTGCTGCGACCGTTGTCATGCTGGGCTTCATCGTGGCAGTCGCACGGCGCCGGCAGAGCTATTGGTGGGGACCCATTGCTTTCATCGTCACCAGTTGCGCCGGTCTCGCTCTGGGGTCGTATTTTGCCGTGCGCATCTTCATGAACGTACTCGACGAGATGTCGAGAACCGGCGGCGGAATCAGCGCTGTGCAGTTGGGCATCTCGCAGGCTACGCAGCCAATGCTCGCTGCATCCTGGCTGGCCCTGGGCATCACGATGCTCGCGGGGATGTTCGTGCTTCCGTTTGCGCGAAAAGAACTGACTGCCACGGCCGGAGCGCGACGGCCGCGCGCCGCGATAGTTGCGTTGCTCACCGCGTTCGCCCTCGCCGCCGGGGTCACGCCCGTTGTGCTGTTTCAGCGAGCGACCAGGTTCGTTTTGTGGGCAATCACGCCGGATGCTCATGTGAGCACTTCTGAAGTCGTCGCATCTCGCCTGCTCATGACCGCAACGGTCACCGCGTGTTGTTTCCTCATCCTGATTGCGCTTCTCGTCATGACTGTCCGGCTTGCCCGCAGCTCCACATCACGGCCTCTTTTTGCGATCACGGTATTCGCGCTTGCCGCGAATTTCTGCATCTCGGCGGTGCTGATAACCAACCTCCGCTCATCTTCGGACCGATTCCGCACGGCTGCGTTCACAGGGCATTACCCTCCAGGTAGCGGTTCGTTCGCGAACAGATGCACGCCCATGCATCGGAAGCGTGATCGCGTGCAACGTGAAGGGTGGTCGCGTACAACGGAAGGGCGAGCGCGTGCAACGGAAAGGCAAGCACGTGCATCGGAAGGACGAGCGCGTGCAACGGAAGGGCGAGTGCGTGCAACGGAGAGGCGAGCCTGTGCAACGGAAGGGCGAGCCTGTGCAACGGAAGGGTGAGCCTGTGCAAACGGAAGGGCGATCGCTTGCAACGGAAGCGTGTGTGCTTACATCGGAAGTGCGCACGCTTCCATCGCAACTACGCACCCCTTCCGTTGCAAGCGATCACGCTTCGTTTGCATCGATCACTCCTTCGATTGCGTCGATCACCCCTTCATTTGCATCGATCAATCCTTCGTTTGCAAGCGATCATGCTTCGACGGAAGCGATCATGCTTCGGTTGCAGGCGATTTTGGTTCCGTTGCGAGCGATCGAGGACTCGACGAAGTCCTATGAGAGCCGAGCGCGGCGCCGCGACTTCAGGCGGTCGAGCAGGTGGCCGAACAGGAACCACTCCGTCGAGCCGAGGATCAGCCAGCTCGCCGCGTCGACATAGGACGTCAGGAACGGGCTGAGGAACTGTTCGGCGGCCAGGGTGGCGGTGACGCCGCCCAGCAGCAGCGCGGGAAAGTCCACGACCGCGACGATCCGGACGAGCGGGTTCTCGTCGGCGTAGTGAACGTGGCGCGCGGCCACCATGTCGTCGGTGCTGTGCCACGCTTCCGTCGACGACGCATGCTCGACGTACGGCATGAACGGTTTCCCGGCAAGGATGCCGAGCAGGAAGAGGAAGTGGCCCGCCGCGAAGCGCCATGCCCACACGCCGCGAATATACCGGTCGTGCAGTCTCGCAGTCTCGCAGTCACGCGGTCGCGCAGGCACGCAGCAGAACCTACCGCGTGACCGCGTGACCGCGTGACCACCTCCAACGACTACCATGCCGTGAAGGAGGGACGACCATGTCTCCACCGTTCGTGCTGCGTGTGACCACCTGGGGCATCGCCGGGATCCTTGCTCTTCTCAACATCGTTCATCTGGCGTATGGCCTGCCTCGTCTTCGGGGCCGAATCGCGCTCGGCGAGGTTTCGGCGAGCCTGTCGACGCCGTTTCTCGCGGCGTGGCTTCACGCGGGACTCGCCGGCCTGGCGTTCAGCGCTCTTCTGTTCGTCGCCGCGCCCGATCTTGCTGCGGGCAGTCTCCTGGCCCGCAGGATCGTCATCACGGTTTCACTCGCGCTGATCGCCGTCGGCGCGGGGATGTTTGCGCTGGCGCGCAAACATCCGGGACTCCTCGTCATCGCGTTGTTCGGCATCGTGCTTCTGGTCCCGCTGATTGTTTTTCGCGCGCATTTTCACGCGCGCTAGAATCAGCGCACCGCAACATGGACTTCTGCTGTGGCGCTGGAGCACGACCGGCGTCGAGCCGGAGGCGGTCAGCGACCGAACGGACATGGTGCGCGAGCGACTACGCTTCGGCCAGGACGGCGGTCCGGAGATCACGTTCTCCGTCGGATGCGCGTACCTCCCACCGGGCGCTTCGCCGGACGCCGCGCTGAAAGCAGCCGACGAGGCGATGTATCGGGACAAGGCAGACGCGCGGTCACGCAGTCACGCGGTCACGCGGTAGGTTTTTGCTGCGTGACCGCGCGACCGCGTGACTGCGTGACCGCTCAGCAACCCAGGAACCCAGGAACCCGGCAACCGGGTCACCGCCCGTACTTTCGCAGCACTGCCAACACCCGGTCATGTGGCAGCGCGTAGACGGTGTTGCCGCGCACACCGGTCATCGTCTCGGCGGCGATGAGCGCGTTCACGATGGCTTCCTCCGTCGCGTCGGCGGTGGCGCGGAGGAGGGGGCTGATGCGCTCGTTCGGGAGCATGTCGACATGCGCGACGCCCTCGGTCTTTGCGTTGTCGGGGTTCGCGGTCGAGAAGGCGAGGAAGATGTCCCCGGAGGAGTTCTCGCCGCGGCCGCCGAGGGCCGCGATGCCGAGGGCCGTGCGCCGGGTGAGGCGCTTCAGCTGGTGCGGCAGCAGCGGCGCGTCGGTGGCGACGATGACGATGATCGAGCCTGCACCGTCGGGCGGCCCCGTCTTCGGACGAAGGTCGGTGATCTCGCGCCCGACCGGCACGCCGGCGATGCGCAGCTGATCGCGGCGCCCGTAATTCGCCTGCACCAGCAC
>Ga0134123_10000360_pt1 | contig 30861 bp, 25 predicted proteins | sample KB303_FD_96460 | JGI IMG/M metagenome (GOLD analysis project Ga0134123, IMG submission 96460) | Terrestrial soil microbial communities without Nitrogen fertilizer from Kellogg Biological Station, Michigan, USA - KB3-0-3 | ecosystem: Environmental > Terrestrial > Soil > Unclassified ...
CCCGCCGTCGTCGGTGATCGCGTCGTACTGCACGCCGCGCGCGGTGACGAGGAAGAGGTAGGCGGTCTTCCCGTCGTTGCGCGTGTCGACGATGATCCCGGCGTAGTCGTCGGTATTGCCGCTGATGTTGTCGTGGTCGGCGTAGGGCGCGATGATGTTCGAAGGCTTGCTGTCGCTCGCTTCGACGGCGACGTAGAGGAACTTCGAGTCGTACGTCACCCAGCCGACCGTCTTCTCCTTCGGCGGGATGTTGTCTCCGGGGTTGGTCTCGTACCAGGTTTCATACTTCACCGCCCGCTGCCAGGCGGGATCGGACAGATCGCCGTCGATGGTGATCGATGCATCGGCGGGCTGTAATGCGACCGGCGGCGGCAGCTCGCCGAATGCGCTCGTTGCGGCGATGAGCAGGAGCATCCCCGTGAACGTCAGTGCCCTCATGAAACCCCTCCGTGCTGTCTTGTCGTACGAAAGTATTCGTAACTTCTACGTCGGGGTTGCAAAGAAGTTAGTCAACGAACGGTGAACGGTGGTTACGCGACCGCGCAACCGCGCAACCGCTACCGCGGGAACGCCTCCTTCACCCCGCCATCCACCGGCAGCATCGCGCCGGTCGTCTTTGCCGAGCGCGGTCCCGCGAGGAACAGGGCGGCCTCGGCGACGTCGTCGGCGGTCACTTCGACCTTCAGCAGAGTCCGATTGCGGTAGAAATCCGGCAGGTTCGACGTGTCGACGCCGTACGCCTGGGCTCGCATCGAGCGCATCTCGTCGCTCCAGAAGCGCGAGCCGCCGAAGATCGCGTCGGGGTTCAGCATGTTCGCGCGGATCCCGAATTCGCCTCCCTCCAGGGCCACGATCCGGCACAGCTGCGCCTCGGCGGCTTTGCTGACGCTGTACGCGCCGAACTCCTTCCCCGGCGCGGTCACGTTCTTCGAGGCGTTGAAGACGATGCTGCCGCCGCTGCCCTGCTCCTTCATGATCCGCAGCGCCGCGCGGGAGACGAGGAAGTGCCCGCGCGCGTTGACGGCGAAGCTGCGGTCCCACTCCGCGGCCGGCAGCGAGTCGAGGCTGCCGAATGACGAGATGCCGGCGTTGCTCACGACGACGTCCACGCCGCCGTATGCGCGGACCGTCTCCTCGAACGCGCGCTCGACGTCGTCCTCGCTCGCGACGTCGAGCCGCAGTGCGATCGCGCGCCGCAGACCGTTCTTCGCGACGATGCTTTTCGCGACTTCCTCCGCGAGCCCGAGGTCGATGTCGGTGACGACCACGTGCGCGCCCTCTTCCGCGAACCGCTCCGCCACCGCGCGCCCGATCCCGCTTGCCGCTCCGGTGACGATCGCGATCTTCCCCGCGAGCTCCTTCTCCTTCGGCAGCAGCGTGAGCTTGTACAGCTCCAGCGGCCAGTACTCGGCGTGAAACGCGTCGTGATCGTTCAGCGTCTCGTACCCGCCCGCCGCTTCCGCCGCCGCGATGATGCGCATCGTGTGGCGATAGATGTCGCGCACGATCCGCGCCGCCCGCGCGTCCTTCCCCGCCGTCCACATCCCCACGCCCGGCATCAGGATGACGCGCGGATTCGGATCCAGCATCGCAAACTCGCTCGGATGCGCGCCATACCACTCCGTATAGCGCCCGACATACGCCCGCAACGCCTCCTGCAAATCCCCCTTCACGAACAACGGGAACCGTTTCGTATACAGAAGATGATCCGGCGTCGCCGCCCCGATCTGCGTAATCCGCTCCGCGTCGTCGCGCTCGAGGAAGGCGAGGACCTCGGGGGAGTCGTCGAATTCGAGGATTTTTTGGAGGGAGCCGTGGAGCCGCGCTGCGAAGTGGTTGGTGATTGGTGACTGGTGGCTTGACGAGGCTGCCCCAGCCACCAATTCCAAACTACCAACTACAAACTCCTCGGCCACCCCCACCAACTCGACATGCACCTCATACGCCTCCCGCGCGCTATCCCCCCACGTAATCAGCCCATGATTCATCAGCACCAGACCGCGCGCGTCGGGTTGCTGATCGAACGCGTCGGCGACGTCGCGGCTCAGGCGGAAGCCGGGGCGGCGGTAGGGGACGGTGATCACGGAGTCGCCGAAGCAGGCGCGGACGGTCTCCTCGCGGCCGCGGGTGTTGGTGAGCGCGAGGATGGCGTCGGCGTGGGTGTGAAGGACGGCCTTCGCGGGCAGGAACGCGTGCAGCAGGGTCTCGATCGACGGGCGCGCGCTCGCGGGGTCGGTCAGGCAGCGCGCGAGATAGTCGACCATCTCCTGATCGCTCATGTCCTCGTCGCGCGCGCGGAGCGGCGCGATGTAGTCGAGGCGCACGGCGGGGAACTGCTTCGGCACGATCGACTTCATGTCGCTGCCGCTGCTCTTGATGTACATGACGTCGATCGCGTTGCCGAGGAGATCCGTCGCGCGCGACTTCACACTGTTGTTCCCGCCGCCCCACAGCACGAGATCCTCTTCCATGCCCACGAGGCGCGACTGATGGACGAGTTGATCGAGCTCGCTGCCGGGCGTCTCCACCCACCGGTTCTGCATGGCGCGCGATTATACGAACGGTTACCCCCTGTCATCCCGAGCGTGAGCGAGGGACCTGTGCGGGTGGGGCGCGTGGCATGAGCTGATCCGCTCCGCCCGAGCCCCGGCTCCCTCGCTCCCGCTCGGGATGACACATCCGCGCGCGACCGCGTGACTGCGTGACCGCGCAACCACTATGCTTCCCCCATGTCCATGCCCGCGCGCGAGCGCAAGCGGCTCACGGAGAACCTCGTCGACGAGTTGAATGGGGCGGCGTTGTATGACGCGCTGGCGCATGCGGAGCGCGACGAGCGGCTGTCGGAGGTGTACCGGCGGCTCGCGAGCGTCGAGCGGCGGCATGCCGATCGCTGGCGGAAGAAGCTCGAGGACGCGGGCGAGACGCTGCCGGACTTCGCGCCGTCGTGGCGCACGCGCACGCTCGGGTTTCTCGCGCGGCGCTTCGGCATCGGCATGGTGCTGCCGACCGTGCAGTCGCTCGAGCGCACCGACACCAACAAATACGCCGGCCAGACCGACGCGCGCGATTTTCACGGCGACGAGCGGTCGCACTCGCGCGTGATCCAGCTCATGTCGTCGATGCGGGGCGGCTTCGCCGGCTCCGACGTCGCACGCATCGAGGGGCGCCACCGCACCGCCGGCGGGAACGCGCTCCGCGCCGCGGTCCTCGGCGCGAACGACGGGCTGGTCTCGAATCTCAGCCTCGTCATGGGCGTCGCCGGCGCGGCGATGAACGAGCGGCTGATCCTCATCACCGGTCTCGCCGGCCTGCTCGCCGGCGCCGGCTCGATGGCCCTCGGCGAATGGCTGTCGGTGCAGAGCTCGCGCGAGCTCTACCGCCATCAGCTCGCGACCGAGGAAGAAGAGCTCATGACCATGCCCGAAGAGGAAGAGGAAGAGCTCGCGCTCATCTACCAGGCGCGCGGACTCGGAGAACAGCAGGCGCGCGAGTTCGCGTCGAGCATGATGAGCAACCCCGACACCGCGCTGGAGACGCTCGCGCGCGAGGAGCTCGGCTTCGATCCGCAGGAGCTCGGCGGCTCGCCGTGGGAAGCCGCGATCGCGTCGTTCCTCCTCTTCGCCTTCGGCGCGATCGTCCCGGTCATCCCCTTCTTCTTCGCGCGCGGCAATCAGGCGGTGCTGCTCAGCATCGCCTTCAGCGCGCTCGCGCTGTTCCTGGTCGGCGGCGCGATCACGCTCTTCACGGGACGCGGCGTGCTTTTCTCAGGATTGCGACAGGTCGTGTTCGGCCTGATCGCGGCGGCGCTCACGTTCGGAATCGGACGCCTCGTCGGCGTCTCACTGGAGTAAACGATGAAAACGATGTTCGACGACACGCTGCGCGGCGACATTCTCTCGCGGATCGATCGCGTGACCGCGGACTCGCGTGCGCGGTGGGGAAAGATGAACGCCGAGAAGATGCTCGCGCACATGACCGAGTCGCTGAGGATGGCGGTCGGGGAGCTCCATGCGAAGCCGAGGAACCTGCCGATCCGCTATTTCCCGCTCAAGCAGCTGATCATCTATCTCGCGCCGTTCCCGAAAGGCGCGCCGACCGCGCCGGAGCTGATGCCCTCCGACAGCCGGACGGTCGAGCACAGCAAGAGCGAGATCGTGCGTCTGCTCGGCGCGCTCGCCGGGCGCCGCAACGCGACCAGCTGGCCCGAGCATCCGGCGTTCGGCAAGCTCACGACGCGCGCATGGGGCGTGCTGACGTATCGCCACTTCGATCATCACCTCCGCCAGTTCGGAGCGTGACGACGCCGTACGCCGCCGCGATCAGCAGCACCGGATCCGTCAACGGATACCGAAATCGCGCCACCACCTGATGCGGAATGTGCGCGAGCCATCCGACGATGAAGAACGCCGCGACCCACAGCACGACCGCCCGAGGCATCCGCGCGAATCCCACAATCGCAAGCGCATACAGCGCGACGAACAGGATGCCGGACACGAGCACCACGCGCGTTGAGAACTCCTGCGGATTCAGCCACGGCCGCCAGTAGAGCAGCGCCTTCTTCAGCGCGAACCGCGCCTCGAGGCGCGGATACCTGCGGATGTTCGCCAGCGCGTCGTCGCGCCATTCCGCGCTCGTGCGGAACTTCCTCGTCGCCGGCTTCGTCACCTGCTCCTCGAACTCGATCGACGCGCGGCGGAACGCCTCGCGGTCGCCGATGTCGTAGATGCGCGCCATCGCGGGATGCGTCCCGCGCCAGAGGCTGTAGCCGCCGGCGTTGTTGATCAGGATGATCTCGCCGTAGCGCGCGTAATTGCGCGCGGTCCAGGGCAGGAGCACGGCCGCGAATCCGAGGAGAAACGCCAGCGCCCTGCGGCGCAGCGGAATCAGGAACAACGGAACGAAAATCAGCGTGGCGGGGCGGGTGAGCGCGGCCATCGCGAGGCACGCGCCGGCGAGGGCGGGCCATTTGCGAGCGGCAACGATCGTTGCCGCACTCCAGAAGAAAAACAGGAACAGCGGCTCGGTGCGGACGTCGGTGACGCCGGCGATGAACAGCGGATAGAACGCCGCTGCGAGTCCCGCGAGCAGCGCGGCCTTCTCCGAGCGGAGCAGCGCGAAGCTGAGCGCGACGATCAGCGCGACGGTGAGCGAGTCGAGCAGCGCCAGCGCGATCTTCACCAGTGCGACGTTCTCCGGATGACACGCCGTCACCGCGGCGATGAAAAACGGCAGTCCGGGCGCGCGGAAGAACGGAAGGTTCCCCTGTCCCGGATACGCGCCCGTCGCACATAACGCGCTCGTGGTGTCGAGATAGTCGCGCGCGTCGCCGAATTCCACGCGCCCGAAGCCGAAGGCGGCGATGGCCGCGAGGCGGAGGGCGAAGGCCACCGCGACCAGCGCGATCGTCCGTCGCCGCATCACTGGCGTTTGCGTGGCTTCGCCCGCTCCGCGACTTCGTTTCGCAGCTGCCTCGCCTTCTCCAGCATCTCCGGATCGGTGATGGCGGGCATCGCGTTGTCGACGATCGCCAGCGCCTCGGCATACCGCCCTTCGTTCGCCTTCGTGACGGCGTCATTGAGCGAGGCCACGGCGTGATCCGCGGCGTCCCACGCTTCGAGCATCGACGCCATCTTGCGGACGCGCTCCGCGACCGCGGGAGTCGTCGTGCGCGCGAGGATCGTCTTTGCCAGCGCGGCCGCTTCCGTCAGCTTGCCGGCGTTCGCCAGCGTCTGTACGTCGAGCAGGTCCGCCATCAGCAGCGACTCGTGCGCGCGAGCGATCATTTCGCGGTCGCCGGTCGGCGTGATGATGTTATCGATGAGCCGCAGCGCGTCGGCGCGCCGGCCCAGGCGCGCGTAGAGCTGCACGAGATAGAACGCCGCTTCCAGGTTGCCCGGCGCGAGCGCGAGACTCTTCTCCAGCGCCGCGATTCCGTCCGCAGGCTCCTCCGTGCTCACCGCGTACGTCGCGCCGATGCCCGCCCACGCGCGCGCGGAATTCGGGTCGAGCTCCGCGCTGCGGGCGAACAGCCCGCGCGCCTTCAGCACATCCGCCGTCGGGATTTCCTCGGCGTCGCCGAGCCGCTTGATCAGGCTCGCGCCGTAGAGCAGGTAGATCTCGGGGTCGGTGCTGCCGAGCTGCACCGCGCGGTGATACGACTCCTCGGCTTCTCCGGCTCTGCCCGCGAGATCGTGCAGCCGTCCGACGTCCGCGTGCGCCGCGGCGTTCGCGGGATTCGCCTTCAGCGCCTCGGCCAGAAACTGCTCCGCGACTCCGGCGTTCGAGGCCGACGAATTCGCGAGCAGATGTCCCATCTGAAACAGCACCGCCGCGTACGTCATCGGCTCCGGCTTCGGGATGTCGCTCACGGCGAGATCGCGCAGCGAGAACTTCGTGTACTGAAACGCATTGCGCCGCACATAGGCGCGCAGCTCGACCTCCATCTGCGCGTAGTTGACGCCGAACGCGGAGGCGAACGCTTCGTCGGCCGGCTTGTGCGCGGCGATGAGCGAGAGATACCGGGTGAGCTGTCCGCGCCGCTCCTCGCTGCCGATCATCAGATAGTGCAGCAGCGCCCACGACTCCGCGTAGAACACGCCCTGCCGCGAGCGCTCGTTGTAAGTCTCGGACTCGCGGTCGACGGAGATCAGCTCGCGCAGCGGGATCAGCGCTTTGCCGCGCAGCCAGAGCACGTGCTCCTCGACCGGACGTCCGATGTGCGCCTCGTCGCCGTACGTCCTGAACGTCGAGTAATACTCGGCGATCCCTTCGTTGACCCACAGCGGCAGCCCGGCGACTGTGTTTTTGACGAAGTAGTGCGTCAGCTCGTGGAAGACGATGCGGTCGATGCCGGTCGGCGAGCCGCCCTGGAGCAGCATGAAATTGCCGTTCTCGCCGCCGAGGAAAATGCCGGAGATGTTCTCGGCATCGCGGCCGAACACGACCTCGCGATACGGCGCGAAGCTGCGCTCGTTCGCGAAGATGAACACCTTCGTCGGCAGCGGCGAGCGGACGTTGAGCCGGGTGACTTTCCCGATGGCCGCGCGCATCCGCAGCAGGTCCTCGGCGATGTCGGTGGTCGCGGCCGCCGAGGTGTTGCTGATGATCTCGAATTCGTCCGCGCGCAGCGTGATCCATTTTTCGTTCGCGCGGGGAAGGTCGAGGGCGGAGGCGCCAACCGTGAGGAAAAAGGTCAGCAGGACGAGGAGCGGACGCATGGGGAGCTTCTTTGAATCCTACACCACGTTGATCGGCGCGCCCGCCGCGAACGCGAGCATCTGCTCGAACGCTTGTCCGAAATAGAGCTCGTAGCTGTCCTTCTCGACATAGCCGAGGTGCGGTGTGCAGACGACGTTCTCGAGCGCGAGCAGCGGATGCGCCGCGCCGAGGACCGACTCCTCCTCGTACACATCGATCGCAGCGAAGCCGGGGCGGCCGGCGCGCAATGCGTCGACGAGCGCGTTCGGCGCGATCAGCTCCGCGCGGCTCGTGTTCACCAGCAGCGCGTCGCGCTTCATCGTCGCGAGGTCCGCGGCGGCGATCATGCCGCGCGTCTCCTTCGTCAGCCGCACGTGCAGCGACAGCACGTCCGACTCGGCGAAGAGATGCGCCGCGGTCTCGAAGCCGTCGGCGCGCGCACGCGCCAGCGAGCCCTCGCCGCTCTGCACGATGACGCGCATCCCGAACGCGCGGCCGTAGCCGGCGACGAGGCTGCCGATCTTCCCATAGCCGAGGATGCCGAGCGTCCGGCCGCGCAGCAGCGTCCCGAGCGTCGACTGCCATCCGCCCGCGCGCAGCCGCGCCGCCTCCTGCGGAATGCGCCGCATCGCCGCGAGCACCAGCGCCCACGTCAGCTCCGCCGGCGCGTACGGCGAGCCGGTGCCGGCGGAGACGACGATGCCGCGGGCGCGGCAGGCCGCGACGTCGATGTGCGCCGTCCCCTTGCCGGTCTGGCTGATCAGCTTCAGGCGCGGCAGGCGCGCGAGGAGCGCGTCGCCGATCGCCGTGCGCTCGCGGATCAGCACCAGCGCATCGGCGTCCGCGAAACGCTCCGCCAGCGCGCCGGCGTCCTTCACCGTGTCGCGGTAGATCGTCACGTCGTGCTCCGCGAGTTTCGCGAAGCAGTCCAGCGACCGGACGGCGTCCTGGTAGTCGTCGGGAATCACGATGCGCATGCGGCGGAAAGTGTGATTCAATCGCGCGCGGTTCGCCATGGGCAAGAGAATCCTCCTCGCACTCGCCATCGGTCTGTTCGCGCTCCCGGCCTTCGCGCAAACCTTTGTCTTTCATCTGCGCGGCGATCAGGAGGTCCCGCCGGTTCCGAGCGTGGCCAGCGGCGGCTGCATGGGGCAGCTCAATCAGCCCGCGTCGCAGTTCTCGCTCACCTGCGTGCATGACGTGGTCGGGGCGACGATCATGCACATCCACAAGGGCGCGCCCGGGGTGAACGGCCCGATCGTGTTCGACCTCGGCGATCCGGCGAGTCCGGTCACGGCGACGTGGACCGGCATGACGGCGGGCGACATCAGCGACCTCCTCGCGGGCAATCTCTACATCAACATCCACACCGGCGGCCGCCCGGCCGGCGAGATCCGCGGACAGATCCTCCCGCGGACCGTCGACTTCGTGAGCTTCACCGCGACCGGCGCGCAATACGTTCCGCCCAACCCGACCACCGCCACCGCGACGTGCACCGCCGATCTCGACGGACCCGCGACCTCGCTCGCCGTGCAGTGCACGCACAACGTTCCGAGCCCGGTCTCGGCGCACATTCATGAGGCGCCGGTCCTGCAGAACGGCCCGATCGTCTTCACCTTCCCAAGTCCCGCGAGTCCTCTGAATGCGAACGTGCCGATGACGCCGCGGATGGTCGCCGACTTCGCGGCGACGTTCCTCTATCTCGACATTCACACCGGCGGAGGCTCGGAAGACACGTCGACGCCGCAGATCCGCGGCCAGATCGGAACGCCGCCCGCGGGCGCGAGCACCGGCACGATCGTGATCGCGAAGTCGACGTTCCCCGCGGGCGGCAGCGGGTTCGGATTCACGGAGAACATCACTCCCGCCGCCACCTTCACGCTCAATGACGGACAGACGAAGACGTTCTCCACCGTCGCGGGCGGGACGTATACCGTGACCGAGAACGATCCTTCCGCCGGCAACTACACCCTCGGCGATCTGTCGTGCGACGACGCCGACAGCACCGTCGATCAGGTTTCGCGCTCGGCGACGATTCAACTGCAGCCGGGCGAGGTGGTGACGTGCACGTTCCGGAATTTCAGGACCGCGGCGACCGACACGCTGTTCGTGTTCGAGCTCACCGGCGCGCAGGAAGTGCCGCCGGTCTCCACGCCGGCGACGGGCGGCTGCATGGGCCGCTTCAATGCCGGCGCGTCCGAGCTTTCGCTGATCTGCACGCACAACGTCGACAATCCCACGGTGATGCACGTTCATCAGGGCGCGGCCGGCGTCAACGGCCCGATCCTGTTCGACCTCGGGTCGCCGGTCAGTCCGGTCATCGCGACGTGGAGCAGCATGACGCCCGCCGAGGTGGCGAACCTGCTCGCCGGAAACCTCTATATCAATATCCATACGGGCGGCCGTCCCGCGGGTGAAATTCGCGGGCAGCTGGTGACGCGCAATGTCGACTTCGTGAGTTTCACGATGAACTGCGCGCAGGTCGTGCCGCCGGGATCATCGGCGGCCACCGGCAATTGCACCGCCGATCTCGACAACCCCGCGGCCTTCCTTGCGGTCCAGTGCACGCACAATCTGGCGTCGCCCGATCTCGCGCACGTGCATGACGCGCCGTTCGGCAAAAACGGCCCGGTGGTCTTCACCTTCGCGTCCGCGGCGAGCCCGTTCTCCGGCAACGTGCCGATGACGCCGCGTCTCGTCGCCGATTTCGCGGCGCGTTTCCTTTATACCGACGTGCACGGCACCGGCGGATCGGAGGAAACGGCGCCGGACCAGATCCGCGGACAGATCGGCGCGCCGCCGGCCGTGGCGACCACCGGCACGATCCATATCGTGAAGAGCACGTCGCCGGCGGGCGGCACGGGATTCGGTTTCGCCGACAACGTCCCCGGCTCGCCCGGCGCGTTCTCGCTCAATGACGGCGGGACGCGTACGTTCACCGGCGTCCCGCCCGGGACCTACACCTTCACCGAAGCGCCGCCGGGCGGTTATTCGCTGACGGATGTTTCGTGCACCGACACCGACAGCACCGGCAATCCGTTTGCCCGCACGGCCACCGTCGCATTACAGGCCGGCGAGGTGGTGACGTGCACGTTCCGCAATCTGCGCACGTTCACCAGCCCCACGTTGTTCGTCTTCGACCTCACCGGCACGCAGGAAGTGCCGCCGGTAGCGACGACCGACCGCGGCGGCTGCATGGGCCAGTTCGATACCGGCACCAGCTCCCTGTCGATCGTCTGCACGCACAATGTGATCGGGCCCGCGCAGATGCACATCCATCGGGGCGCGCCCGGGGTGAATGGCCCGATCCTCTTCGACCTCGGCGATCCGAACAGTCCGGTCGAGGCGACATGGACGGGGATGACTCCCGCCGAGGTGGCCGACCTGACGTCCGGCAACCTCTACATCAACATCCACTCCAGCGGCCGCCCGACCGGTGAGATCCGCGGGCAGATCCTGCCTCGCACCGTCGATCAGGTTTCCTTCGCGCTCAATGCCGCGCAGGAAGTGCCGCCGACGGATTCGGCCGCAACCGGAGCGTGCAGCGCCGATCTCAATGGCACCGCCACGGAGATCCTGCTGCAGTGCAACCACAATGCGGCGAACGTGACGAGCACGCATCTCCACAGTGCGCCTCCGGGCGTCGACGGGCCGGTGGTGACGGACCTGCCGACGTCGCCGGTGTTCTCGGTCAATGTGCCGGTGACGCCGCGCGTGGTCGCCGATTTCGCGGCGGGATTCCTGTATGTGAACGTCCACACCACCGACTTCCCGCAGGGCGAGATCCGCGGCCAGGTCGCGGCGTCCGCGCCCGCGGTCGCGCCCGGACTTGCCGGCGCTCCGACGCTCGCACAATGGGCGGCGCTCCTGTTCGCGCTCTCGCTGGCGGCGATGGCGTTATGGCGCCTGCGGTAGTGAGGAATCCCCTGACGGCTTCGAGAGACGCGCAAGTCGGAACGGGATCCTTCGCCGTCTGCGCGGCTCAGGATGACACTTGTACGCTCTTCTCGAGGTCGCGCAGAATTCCGTCGCGGATGTCGTAGACCCAGCCGTGCACCGCCAGCGACTGCCCGCGCGCCCACGCGTCGCGGACGACCGTGGTCTTGCTGACGTTCACGACCTGCTCCATGACGTTCAGCTCGCAGAGGCGATTGTGCCGCGCGGCCTCGTCCGGCAGCGCGTCGATCTCGTCGTGATGCTTGCTGCGCACGTCCTGCACGTGCCGCAGCCAGTTGTCGACGAGCCCCAGCTTCTCGTCGCGCAACGCCGAGAGCACGCCGCCGCAGCCGTAATGGCCGCAGACGATGATGTGGCTCACCTTCAGCACCTCGACGCCGAAGTGAACCGCCGAGAGGCAGTTGAGGTCACTGTGGACGACGACGTTGGCGATGTTGCGATGCACGAACATGTCGCCCGGCAGCAGGCCGACGATCTGATTCGCCGGCACGCGGCTGTCCGAGCAGCCGATCCAGAGATACCGCGGCGCCTGCTGCAGCGCGAGCCTGCTGAAAAACTCCGGATCCTGCCGCGTCATCTCGGCGGCCCAGGCGCGATTGTTGTCGAAGAGGTGACCGAGCGTGCGCATCGAGCCCCGACTCTATCATCCGTGCGTTTTCCGCCCCGGTACGGGGCCAAAGGCGGTACCTTTCGGCAATGGCTCGCGTCTTAGCCTTCATGCGCACTCTCCTTCTGATGCTCGCGTTCACCGTTCCGCTTCATGCCGACGCGTTCTCCGACCTGCGCGACGCGCTCGGACGCCTCACGGCGCGCGAGCCGATCCGCGCCACGTATGAAGTGCAGCGCACCGTCAGCAACGAAGGCAGGTTCTCGAACGACAAGTTCAACGGGAAAGCGATCGTCGAGCTGGAAGGCGACGGCGACGGCGTGCGCATCGCGTTCGCGCGTCCGCTGCTCGAGCAGGTGACGAAGGAAATGCAGGCGCGCGCCGGCAATCCGAAACTCTCGACGCCGACCGTCAGCGCGCTGAATCAGATCGGCGCCGTCACCGCCGCTCAGGCCATCGACGCCGCGCCGCCGATCCTGAACCTGATCCATGACGCGAAAGTCGTCGACGACCGCGCCGGCACCTGGCAGGGCAAGCCCGTGCGCGTCGTCATCTTCCGCCTCGCCGACAAGCGCGAGAACGACGTCGGGAAAGTGACGGTGTCGGAGAACCGCCTCACCCTCTGGCTCGGCGCCGACCACATCCCTCTCGCCGCCGAGCACGTCCGCAACGCGAAGATGTCGTTCCTCGTCTTCAAAGGCGAGTCGAAATCCAAACGCAGCTGGCACTTCGGCCGCATCGGCGACCGCCTGATCCGCCTTCACGAAGAAGAGAACGAAAGCGGATCGGGCCTGGGCCAGAAGGGCACGGTTTCGTTCGTGGCCACCCTGCGCGTGCGATAGCGGATCACCGTTTCAGCTTCGGTTTCGCGGGCGGGGGCTGCTGCACCTTCATGTTCAGCGTCAGGCCGCCCACGCGCTGGTTTCCGGCGACGGTATCGATGACCAGCTGCGCCGGCTTCTTCGTCGCCCGCGGCTTCTTGTCCGGCGCGCGCAGCACGAGTTGCACGCGCACCGGCTTGCCGTCCGGAACGGTGATGTGCACCAGGCGCCCGCCTTTGGGGTCGACGCAGGCCGCGCGCCGCGGCGGCGGCGGCCGGAACTTCGGATTGCGGCGCAGCGTCTGTTTCACCGGCTCAGGCTTGATCGGCTCGATTCCCTTCGCGTTCCTGAGCCAGTCGGCGGCCACCCGCTCGTCGAGCTGCAGTTCCACCGTCAATCCCGGCGGAAGATTCCGCGGGTCGAGCACGAGATCGAACGGCTCGCGCGGGCGGCGCGGGTCGGGCCACACATCGAACGCGAAGGACTGCATGCCGCCGGGCGCCAGCAGAATGTTGAAGAAGTTCCGGAACGCGCGGTTGTTCGCGAGCACCCGCTCCGGCGCGTTCGGAGGATTCGGCGCGACGATGCCGATTACGACGCACCAGTGATCGCCGGTCGGCGCCGGCACGTTCCAGGGCACGACCATCACCACCTCGTCCTGCGACGAGCCCGCAGGGCCGAGGAGGGGCACATGATACGACGTGATGTACGTGAAGTTGCCGTCCGCCGGATCGCCGTTGTTGTCGGGATCGAAGCCGCCGATGCCGATCGTCCCGACGTCGGCGAAATAGAACTTCACTTCCACGTTGCCGGCCGCGCGCGGGCCGAGGTTGCGGATGCGCGCGTAGAGATGATTGATCTGATTGCGGACCGGATCGTCGGGCGTGCCGTCGTCATTGTTGTCGACCCAGATGTCCGACGTCGTCCAGACCTCATTCGTAGCGTTGACGGCGAGGTCGTAATCGCCGCTGCCCGCATACGCGAGGCGCACCGCCGTCGCGGCGTTGACCCGGCCATGGCCGAACACGTTGTCCGGCCCCGCCGCTCCCAGGTCGACCGCGGTCTCCCTGATGAGATACGCGAGCTCGTGCGGCTGCAGCGAGGGAGTCTTCTCGAGAAGCAGAGCCGCGAGCCCCGCAACGTGGGGCGCCGCCATGGACGTCCCGTAGTCGAGGGCATACTCGCCGCCCGGCCAGGTGGAGGGGATGTCGTCGCCCGGCGCCGTCACGTCCGGCTTCAGCAGACCGGGCGGATAGAGGTAATCGTCATAGCCGGCGACCTCCTGCCAGCTGGACGGTCCGATGCCGCTGTACGCCCCGATGTCGTCCGTGTCCATCGTCGCGCCCACGGCGAGCGCGCGCGGCGCGCGTGCCGGCATGAGCACGCCGCCCGGCGGAACGGGACCCCAGTTGCCGGCGGCGACGACGAAGAGGACGCCGGCGTCGGTGAGTGTGTCGGTGTTCTGCCGCCACGTCACGTAGTCGGGCGACCAGTCGTCGTACCAGCCGGAGCTGAAATTGACGATGTCGGCGCCGTTCTCGAGCGCGTATCCCATCCCGTCCCACGCCTCCGCCTGTCCCGCCGTCTCATCGGAGAACCGGAGTGCCATGAGTCGGGCGCCGGGCGCGACGCCCGTCGCCGTGCCGCCCGTCCCGTCTCCGGCCACCGTGCCGGCGACGTGCGTGCCATGGCCGATCGGATCGCGCGGATCGTTGTCGCCGTTCCTGAAGTCCCAGCCGGCGACGTCGTCCACTTTTCCGTTCCTGTCGTTGTCGACGCCGTCATTGTCCGCGGCGGTAAAGACTCCGTCGCCGTTGTCCTCGCCGGGATTGATCCAGATCCGCCTGGCGAGGTCGCCATGATCGAGATCGATCCCGCTGTCGAGCACTCCGACGACGACGCCTTTGCCGTTGTAAGGAGTCGGCGTCAGCGCCCAGACCTGGTCGGCATGGATCTGCACCACTCCCCATGCCGGCGCCTGCAGGACCGGGCGTTCGATGTCCTGTTTGATCGTCTCGATGTCGTCGCGCCGCGCGAGGGCTTCCACGGCTTCCTGCTTCACTTCCGCGGCCACGACGTTCGAGATCCAGAGCGGCCGGATGTTGCGCGCGAGGTCCTGGGCTCGCAGGCGATTCAGGTCCGCGCGCACGCCTTTCTGCCTGTCGTCGGCAAACGCGCGCAGCCGCTTCGCGAGCGCGCGCCGCGAGTCCTTGCTCTTCGCCGGGAGCAGGATCTGGCGGCGTTCCGCCGGCGACAGCTGCTCCTTCATCCGGATGACGATGCGGATCCAGGTGCCCGGACCCGCCCGTCCCAGCTCCTGCACGAGGTCCGGCATCACCGGCGTCGCCTGCTGCGGTTGCGCGGACGCCGTCACGGCGAGCAATGAAAACGCGATCAACTGAAGACCGAATCGCATGGATGACTCCTTTCGTGTAGGACTGACAGCGCCTGAACGTTTCCTGCGACTCCTATAAACTTCCGCGCACGCTCTCTCCCGGTACTCGTTTCGGTCCCTATCAAATCGAATGCGCGCTCGCCGAGGGCGGCATGGGGGAGGTCTACCGCGCGCGCGATACGCGGCTCGATCGTACCGTGGCGCTGAAAGTCCTGCCCGCGCATCTCTCCGACGATCTCGAAATGCGGAAGCGGTTCGAGCGCGAGGCGCGCGCGATCTCCGCGCTCTCGCATCCCAACATCTGCGCGCTCTACGACATCGGCAACGTCGACGGCCAGGAATTCATCGTCATGGAGTTCCTCGAGGGCGAGACCCTCGCCGAGCGACTCAGCCGCGGGCCGCTGGAGATCGACGACGTCATCCGCTTCGGCACCGACATCGCCGACGCGCTGGAGAAAGCCCATCGCCAGGGCATCATCCATCGCGACCTCAAGCCCGGCAACGTCGTGATCACCGACAGCGGCGCGAAGCTGCTCGACTTCGGACTCGCGAAGTGGATGCCGGCCGGCGCGCATTCGATCCTCGGCCGCGCCGACGACATCACCAAACCGCTCACGACCCAGGGCACCCTCCTCGGCACCGTCCCCTACATGGCGCCCGAACAGCTCGAGGCGAAGGACGTCGACGCGCGCAGCGACATCTTCTCCTTCGGCGCGATCCTCTACGAGATGGCCACCGGCGTGCGCGCCTTCAACGCCACCTCGAACGCCAGCCTCATCGCCTCCATCCTGCGCGAAGACCCGCCGCCGGCCTCGCGCCTGCGCAACATCACGCCGCGCGCGCTCGACCAGATCATCCGCACCTGCCTGAGCAAGAACCCGGACGAGCGCTTCCAGTCCGCGCACGACGTGAAGCTCGCGCTGCGCATGCTGACCGCCGCCGATCCGTACGAGCCTCCGGAGCCGGCGAAGCAGCGGCCGTGGCTCGTGCCGGCGGTCATCGCGGCCATCGTCTTCGCGGCCATGCTCGTCGCCGCGTCGACGCTGTTCCGGCGCGAAAGCGAGAAGCCGCGCGTCTACCGCTTCACCATCGCCCCGCCGCACGGCTCGATGTTCCCGTCGCTCAGCGAAGGCGGCGCGTTCGCGCTGTCGCCCGACGGCCGGCAGCTGGTGTTCGAAGGAACGACCCCCGAGGGCCGGACGTACCTGTGGCGCCGCGCCCTCGACTCCGAGGCCGCGGAGATGCTCGAGCCGACGGAGGGCGGGAAGTATCCGTTCTGGTCCGCGGACGGGCGCTCGATCGCCTTCTTCGCCGACGGAAAACTGAAGCGCATGACGCTGCCCGACGGACCGGCGCAGACGATCGCCGACGCGCCGACGGGACGCGGCGGCTCCTGGAGCCGCGGCGACGTGATCGTGTTCGCGCCCTCCAGCGCCGGACCGCTCGTCCGCGTGTCCGCGAACGGCGGCCAGCCGCAGGCGGTGACGACGGTGACGCGCGATCAGTACTCGCATCGCTGGCCGGTCTTCATCGACGACACGAAGTTCCTGTACGTCGCGCAGAGCCAGCGGCCGTCGGTGAGCGGGGTGTACGCCGGCTCGCTCGAGTCGGCGGAAACGAAGCGCCTGCTGCCGGCCCCGCTGAGCGTCGCCTTCGCGCCGCCGCATGATCTGTTTTACGTGCGCGATCACGTGCTGGTGCGCCAGCGCCTCGATCCGCGGCGCGGCGAGCTGACCGCCGAGGCGGCGACGATCGCCGATCGGATGATCTATTACCGCGACCGCGCGTACGTGCCGGTGAGCGCGTCCTCGGACGGCACGATCGCCTTCCGCCGCGACGGCGCGTCGAATACGCGCGTGATCTGGTACGGCCGCGACGGCCGCCGCCTCGGCGCGGTGGGGGAGATGGGCGAATACGAGGGCGTGTCGATCTCGCCCGATGGCGCGCGCGTGGCGTTCGGCTACTTCGACGCCAACGAGTCGCTCAATCACATCGCCATTGCGACGCGGGGAGGCGTCCCGCGCCGCTTCACCTTCGCGCGTGGCAACCAGTACTCGCCGATCTGGTCTCCCGACGGCGCGCGCCTGGCGTTCAGCGACGACGAGTCGGGCGTCGACACGCTGGCCGCGAAGCCGCTCGCCGGCACCAGCAACGAGCAGCCGCTCATCCCGCAGCCGCCGAGCTCCACGTGCGCGCAGAGCTGGTCGCCGGACGGCGAGCACATTCTCTATCGCTCGCAGGACGCAAAGACGGGGTTCGATGTGCAGGTCCTGTCCCTGAAGAGCGGGAAATCATCGCCGTACCTGCAGGGCCCGAGCGACGAGTCGCAGGCGCAGTTCTCGCCGGACGGAAACTGGGTCGCCTACGCGTCGACGGAGTCCGGCCGCCCGGAGGTTTACGTGCAGCCGTTCCCCGCGACGGGCGCGAAGTGGCAGATTTCTGTGGGCGGCGGCGAACAACCCCGCTGGCGCCGCGACGGGAAGGAGTTGTTCTACCTCGCCGCGGACCGCAATCTGATGTCGGTGCCGGTGGCCGTCCCCGGCGCCTTCGACGCCGAGCCGCCGCGCGTGCTGTTCGCGACGAATCTGCCGTTCGGCGATCTGAATGTGTCGCAGGCCTGGGACGTAACCCCCGACGGCACCCGCTTCGCCATCGCCGGCCCCGATCCCGCGACCCCGCAGACCGCGATTTCGATCGTGACGCGGTAACACCACCGGACCGGGACTCGTGAATCCGTGCGCGACGCTCGACGATGGGCGCCTCGGGACTCATCGATCCGTGCGCGGAGCTCGACGATGAGCGCCTCGGGACTCGTCGATCAATTCGCGGAGCTCGACGATGAGCACCCCGGCGCTCATCGATCCGTGAAGGAGCTCCGACGATGAGTTCCCTGGTATTCATCGATCAGATCGCGGAGCTCGACGATGAGCTCCGTGGCACTCATCGATCAGCTCGCGGAGCTCGACGATGAGCTCCCTGGCACTCACCGATCAGTGCGCGGAGGTCAACGATAAGTTCCACGGGACTCACCGATCAGATCGCGGAGCTCAACGATGAGCTCCCCGGAACTCATCGATCAGGGCGCGAAGCTCAACGATGAGTTCCCCGGCACCGTCGATCAGTGCGCGGACCTCAACGATGAGTTCCATGGCATTCATCGATCAGTGCGCGGAACACAACGATGAGCTCCCCGGGATTCATCGATCAGCTCGCGGAGCTCGACGATGAGCTCCGGCGGCAAATTACACGCTCCCCGGTAACCCGACAGCACGTGATCGCTCGCGAATGAATCAGGCCACGATCGAATGAGGATTCCTGGATGCCGATGGCGTGAGATCCTCTGAAGATGGACGATCGGCACAAGCTCTTCGAAACGCTTCGCAAGATCGAGGCTCTTTATGCCGGAGCCGCCACGCCGGGAGAGCGAGAGGCCGCAGCCAGTGCTCGTGAGCGCATCCGGGCCAGGCTCAGGAGCGTCACACAGCAGGAGCACAGCGAAGAATATCGCTTCTCGATGGACAATCCCTGGTCGCGGAAGATCTTCGTCGCGCTTCTCCGGCGATACGGCATAGAACCGTACCGCTACAGCCGTCAACGGCACAACACCGTCATGGCTCGGGTTCCGCGATCATTCGTCGAGGAAACGCTCATGCCTGAGTTCCAGGAAATGAATCGGGCGCTGTTCGATCACCTGGAACGCATCACGGACGACATCATCTCGCAGGAAATCTCCAACGACACGTCCGAAGCGCGGGAAATCCATTCACCTGGCAATTGAGCCCTGTCGAAGGGGAAGCGGGGTAAATTGCGCGTCGACGCCTCACCGTGAGGATTCCGCGTATATTCGCGGGATGCCGAGCCGTGTGTGGGCATGGGGTTTCAGACCTCCTACGTCGACGCGGCGAGCTGGCTCATGCTGGGCTCGGCCCAGTGGTTCCTGATCGGCGATCTGATCGATCGCCGGCGCCGGCGATAGTCCCGCCACTCACTCCTTTATGAGCATCCCGGCTCATGTTCGCGCGGCGGGCGGACTTTTACGATCGACGGCATGTCCGCAAGACTGTCGAAGATCGGGCCGTGGGTCTCCATGGCGTGCGCGATTCACTGCATGCTCTCGCCGATCGTGCTCGGGTTGATCCCGATGATCCACTCGAAGTCGGAGCTGCTCGAGGACGGGTTGATCGCCGTCTCCATCCTCATCGGCGTCCTCAGCGTCGCCGGCGGGTATCGCGAGCATCGGCGCCTCATCGTCCTCGTGATGCTGATCGTCTCGGTGGCGCTGCTCGCCGGCTCGCAGTTCACGGAGCGCTTCGAAGAGTCGGGCGTGATCAGCGGCGCGCTGGTGATGGCCGGCACGCAGTTCCTGAACCTCCGCTATCAGAAGCGCTGCTGCGCGCACGAGCACGAGCTGGCGGTACGATGACCGGTGGATGCGTGGGCACACCCGCGAGCTGGTCACGTTCGGCGCGATCGCGCTGACCTGGGGCGTGCTGCTGCTCCTCGAGTGGCGCGTGCCGCTGCGGCGCGCGGTCGAGCCGAAGCTGCGGCGCATCGCGCGCAACCTCACCACGAGCGGCCTGTCCTTCGCCGTCGCGCTCGCGCTCGAGGCCGTCCTGATCGTGCCGGTCGCGCAATGGACCGCGGCGCACGGCGCGGGCCTCGCCAACGTCGCGCATTTGCCGCTGTGGGCCGGCGTGATCCTCCTCGACTACACGCTCTGGTGGTGGCACTGGGCGAGCCACAACGTGCCGCTGCTGTGGCGGTTCCACCTCGTACATCACGTCGACCGCGATCTCGACGCCTCCACCGCGCTGCGGTTTCACTTCGGCGAGCACGCGCTCTCCTTCGGCTATCGCGCGCTGCAGGTCGTGCTCCTCGGCGTGACGCTGCAGACGGTGTGGACGTGGCAGACCATCCTCTTCGTCTCGATCCTCTTTCATCACTCCAACGTCCGCCTGCCCGCCGGCGTCGAGCGCGTGCTCGTCCGCTTCGTCGTCACGCCGCGCATGCACGGCATCCATCACTCCGACCGGCGCGACGAGGCGTTCACGAACTATTCGAGCCTGCTGGCGGTGTGGGACGCGCTGCACCGCACGCTGTTGCTCGACGTGCCGCAGGAGCGCATCCGCATCGGCGTACCGGCCTACTCCGCGCCGGAGGACGTCACGATCGGGCGGATTCTGCTGCTGCCGTTTCGCCGCCAGCGGGAGGACTGGAGAGCGGCAGGAGGAGCCGGAGCGAGTTGAGCTCCAGGGCGATGCGCGTGTAGTTGTGTACCTTCGACGCCGTCGCGAGGGACATCTTCCCGAACGTCGCGATCGTGAAGCCGGCCGCGCCGATGAGGCGCGCGGCCCACTGGTTCCCGGTGAGGACCCCCGCGAGCCGCCGCTCGATCTCCTGCGCGTCGTCCTCGCCCAGCGCGCGATGCATCGCCAGCGCCCGCGCCATGACCGTGGATTCCCGCGAGGCGAGCGGCACACCGCCGAGGAGCATCGCGAGCGAGCGCTGCGGATCGCCGGTGAAAAGAAACGCGCCACCCGAGGCGAGGAGGGCGGCGGTATTCATCGAAGCGATGGGATGCGGCTCGAGAACCCGGATCGGGCCGCGCACTTTGCGCGCCGCGGTCGTCTCGAACAGCTCGCCGGCTTGGGCGAAGACGAGAGCGCCCAGGCCGTCGATGCTCTCGGCGGCGACGTTCAGCCCGAGGGTCGCCGCGGTGAGCAGCGTGCGTCCCGGGAGGCCCGCCGTCTCGGTGATCGCGTTGACGCCGCGCTTCAACACGGTATAGCTGCTGAGGATCGTCATCACCGCGGTGGCGGTGGCCAGGGCGGGGGAGCCCGCGAACATGCCCGCGCCGAAGAGCGCGCGCTTCACGAGCACGCCCGCGAACAACGTCCCGCTGACCATCAGCCGCGAGCGCGCCTGATCCACCGCCGCGTCATCCGGCGAGCGATGAAATCCGCGCGGCCACTCGCTCCGCCAATCGCGCAGCTCTTCCGCGGACGCCGGCGCGACGTCGAGCGCCGAGTGCAGGCGGTCGTGCATCTCGCCGCGCTGGACGCCGGGATCGTAGCGGAGCAGGAGCCGCCCGGTGAGCGGATTCGCGAACACCTCGCGGACCGGCTCGTGGCGGCTCAGCTCACGCTCGAGCGCCGCGGCATAGCGCGGGCGCGAGCGAAGTGAATCGACCTCCCATCGCTCGCGTCCCCGGATCGCGCTGCGGACTACTGCGCCGTCGCGCAACATGCGTCGGCGCATTCCTCCTTCACCGGGATCTCGAGCGCCGCTTCCGGCTCGGCCGCGCGCTCGGAGCACGAGGTTTCGCCGCAGCAGGCATCAACAACTTTGACTTTCGCGGGAGCCGCTTTTGGCGCGCAGCAGTCATCGACGTGTTTCATGATCGTGGTCTCCTGGGAAACGGTGATCTCGCCGACGAGCACGGGGCGTGCGGGCATCGAGTAAGAGACCGGCAGCGGCTCGGCGTCGGGATCGAAGTGGATGAGACGGGTCGAATTGAGCACCACCATGATGGTGCTGAGGTTGTGCAGGACGGCGGCGAGGAGAGGGCTGAGCATGCCGAAGGCGCCGGCGAAGATCCCGACCGAGTTCACGCCGAGGGCGATGCCGTAGTTCTGGCGGACGAGCTGGATCGTGCGGCGGCTCAGGCCGATCGTGGTCACGACGTGATCGAGATTGTCCGCGGCGAGCGCGATGTCCGCCGCTTCGATCGCCACGTCCGAGCCGCCGGTGCCCATGGCGATGCCGACGTCCGCGAGCGCGAGCGCGGGCGCGTCGTTCACGCCGTCGCCGACCATCGCCACGCGGTGGCCGTCCTCGCGCAGTTTGCGGATCCACTCGAACTTCTCCTCGGGCAGGAGGCGGGAGCGCCACTCCGACAGGCCCACCGCGTGCGCGACCGCGGCCGCGACTTCCTCGCTGTCGCCGGTGAGCATGACGAGGTGGGGGATGCCGATGTCGCGCAGCCGCGCCAGCGCCTTCGCGGCGTCGGGGCGGATGCGGTCGCTGACGCCGACCTGGCCGATGAAGCGGCCGTGATGCGCGACGTAGACGACGGTCTCGCCTTCGAGCGCGTGCCGCCGCTCCGCCTCGTGCGAGTCGCCGTTGACGGAGACGCCGTGGTCTTCCAGCAGCCGGCGGCTGCCGACGAGCACGCGCCCGGCGGCGGCGTCGGCGCGGATGCCGCGGCCGGCGATGACTTCACATTCGTCGTGCGGCGGCAGCTCGAGCCCGCGGTCGTGCGCGGCCGCCACGATCGCCAGCGCGAGCGGATGCTGCGCGTGCACTTCCGCGCCCGCCGCGATGGCGAGGATGTCGTTTTCGGAGAAGCCGTCGTACGACAGGACGCGCTGCACCGTGGGCGTGCCCTCGGTCAGCGTGCCGGTCTTGTCGAACACGACCACGTCGAGTCCGGCCGCCGATTCGAGATGCGTTCCGCCCTTGATCAGGATCCCGCGCTTCGCGGAGTTCCCGATCGACGCGCTGACCGCGGTCGGCGTCGCGAGGCCCGCGGCGCACGGACAGGCGATCAGCAGCATCGTGAGTGCCTGCACCGGATTGCCGGTGAGCAGGAGCACCGTGCCGGCGAGGATGAACGAGAAGGGGATGAACTTCGCGGCGAAGCGCTCGCCGACGGTCTGAATGCGCGGCTTCAGTTTCTGCGCCTGTTCGACGGCGGTGATCAGCCGGCCGATGGCCGTATCGGCGCCGACGCCTTCGACGCGCACGCGCAGCTTGCCGGCCATGAGCAGCGTTCCGGCGAACACGCGTCCGCCCGGTCCGCGCTCGACGGGCATGCTCTCGCCGGTGATCGGCGCTTCGTTGATCGTGCCTTCGCCGAGCTCGATGACGCCGTCGACGACGATCTTCTCGCCGGCATACACGGCGATGAGATCGCCGACGCGGATGTCCGTGACCGGCCGCTTCGTTTCGACTTCGCCTTCGACGAGCCACGTTTCCTGATCGTCCATCGCCAGGAGATCGCGGATCGCCTTGCGCGTGCGGAGGATCGTCTTCGCCTGCAGGTACTCGCCGACGTTGAGCAGGAACACGACGGTGAGGCCGCTGAGCGTCTCGCCGAGGAGAATGGCGGCGAGGGTCGCGGTGCCGACGAGCGTGTCGACGTTGAGCTGCCGCCGCTTGAAGGCGGTCCACATTCCCTTGACGTACGCCCAGCCGGTGATGAGGGTGAAGATGCCGCTGACGACGATGAAGGCCGGACCCGCCGCGGCGCCTCCGATGATGCGCCAGGCGAGGGTGATGACCATGCCGACGCCGCCGATCCGGAGCTTGCGGCGGTAGCGCTCCATGATCAGTTCGTTCGGATCGCGCGCGTCGCAGCACGAGCCCTGGATCGGGCAGTCGCGCAGCGAGGGCGGGGCGTCGGGGTTGTCGCGTACGGTGAGCGCTTCGCGCCGCGCGTCGTAGTCCTCGACGCTGAGCGGCGTCGCCTGCAGGGCGCGGGCGATGGCCTCGGTGATGCGCACGATCGGCACCGCGCGCTCGAACGTGACGAGCAGCCGTCCCGTCAGTGCGCTGGCGCGCGCCGACGTGATGCCGGGAATCTGTTCGAGCGCGACCTCCACCGCGGCCGCGTAACGCGGCCGGCGATAGAGCGCGGGCGCCTCCCAGCGCTGACGTCCGGGGACGTCCGAGCGCAGCCGGAAGTCGCGCGATACGGCGGTGCCGTCGTGCATGGGACTACGCTCCCTTCGCCTTGCGGCGCGGCTTCGGAGTGTTCTCGTCGACCTCCGACTTCGCTTCGGCGGCGACGTCCTGGAACTCCTCGGTCACTTCCGCGGCGTACTCCTGGACCTGGCGTCCGAGGACGATGCCGCCCTTCACGACGCCCTTCACGACGGGCCGGAGAATCGGCGCACCGATGGCCTTGAACACGGCCGCGGCCCCTGCGCCCAAAAGGAAAATCAAAATGTGTGGCATGGCAGCCTCCCGACATCAGTGTCGGTGCCGCGACTCGTTCCGACAATGAGGCGCAAGGCCCATTTGCGCCATATCCACGTCTCACTCTTTTTTGAGTATTTCGGCCCTGTCATGTCCCCCTCTGCCACTTCATTTTGATTTAACACCGGCTTTACATCCACACGACAGGCAGAGAGAGGGCCTTCATGAGTGTATGGGTTCGGCGTCGAGTCGTCTGCTGCTGCATTGGCGTTTTTCTGGTGTGTGCCGCCGTCCAGGCGGCGGATGAAGGCGCGGTCGAAGGGCGCGTCACGAACGCCGGCGGAGAGCCGGTGGCGGACGCGGTCGTCGAGATCGTCGGCCAGCCGCAACGCTGGAAGACCAGCAACAGCGGCGCGTTCGAGGCCGAGGCGCCGGCCGGCGATCAGCGCCTGCTGGTGACGAGCGCGCGTTACGGCATGGCCATTGCGCCGGTCCGCGTCGAGGCCGGGAAAAAGACGAGCGTCGACGTGCAGCTGTCGCCGGTGTACCGCGACGAGGTCGTGGTGAGCGCGGGAACGGAAGTGCGCACGATCTCCGAGGTCGCGCAGCCGATCGCGGTGCTGAGCGGCGACCGGCTCGAGTCGCTGCAGCAGCCGTCCCTCGGCGCGACGATCGCGAGCGCGCCGGGCGTCTCGACGACGTCCTTCGGCCCCGCGGTCGGGCGTCCGATCCTGCGCGGGCTCGGCAACGATCGCGTCCGCATTCTCTCGAACGGCACCGACGTCGGCGACCTGTCGGCGGGCGCGCCCGATCACGCCGTCGACTCCGACACCGCGACCGCGGATCGCATCGAGATCCTCCGCGGGGCGGCGACGCTGTTGTACGGCAGCAGCGCCGGCGGCGGCGTCGTGAACGTGATCGACGGACGCATCCCCGAAACGCGCATCGATCGCGCGATCAGCGGCGAGGTCACGGGCGGCTTCGGCACCGTCGCCGACGACCGGCGCGGTGACGTGCGCCTGGAAGGGTCGATCGGACACTTCGCGTGGTACACCTCCGCGTTCCGCCGCTCGTCGGACGACTACGACATCCCCGGTTTTGCGACGGAGTCGGATCCGCCCGCCGATGAAGTATCCGGCGTGCTGAAGAACAGCGGCATCAACAGCCGCAACGCCGTGGCCGGCGTGTCGTGGATCGGCGACAACGGATTCCTCGGCTTCGCGGTCGCGCGCAACAAGTCGACGTACGGTCTGCCGGGCGAGCTCGAAGAGGAAGCGGAAGGCGGCGCGCCGAAGATCTCGCTGCGGCAGAACCGCGGCGACGTGCGCGGAGAGCTGCGCCTCCCGGGCAGTTTCATCGAGGCCGTGCGCGTCAACTTCGGCATCAATGACTACGTGCACGTCGAGGCCGAGGGGAGCGACGAGTTCGGGCAGCGCAACAGTCAGAAGAGCTACGAGGGACGGGTCGAGGCGCGGCACGCCGAGATCGGGCCGATCAGCGGTTCGGCGGGCGTGCAGGTGCGGCATCGCGAAGTCGCCATCGTCGGCGACGAGGCGTTCGTGCCGCCGAGCACCATCGACAACACCGCCGTGTTCGCACTCGAGGAGCTCGTGCGCGGCACGCATCGCTGGCAGGCCGGCCTGCGCTACGAGCGGCAGGAGATCGAAGGCGATGATCTCGGGGTCGCGCCGCGGCGCTCGTTCCGCGCGGTCTCGTCTTCGCTCGGATTCGTCTGGACGCCGCGCAGCGCGTACTCGATCGGCGTGTCGCTCGCGCGAGCGACGAAGTTCCCGAGCGCCGAGGAGCTGTATTCGGAGGGGCCGCATCTGTCGACCCGGTCGTTCGAGTTCGGCGACGCCGACCTCGATCCGGAAGTGAACCTCGACACCGACATCAGCATCCGCAAGCTCGGCGGACGCGTCACCGGCGAGCTGAATCTGTTCGTGAAGCGCTTCGACAACTTCATCTTCCAGCGCTTCACGGGCGAGGTCCTGGAGGAGCTGCCGGTACTGGTGTACGAGAACGCCGACGCCACGTTCCGCGGCGCGGAGCTGCGCGCGAACGTGCTGCTGGCGAAGAGCGGCGCGCGCCATTTCTCGCTCGAGCTGGCGATGGACAGCGTGCGCGCGGAGCTGCGCGAGTCCGCCGAGCCGCTGCCGCGCATCCCGCCGCTGAAGACCGGCGCCGGGCTCCGCTACGAGGACGGCCGCCTCTGGGCCGAGGCGGGCGTGCTGCACGCCGCGCGGCAGAACCGCCTGGCCCCGCACGAGACTCCGACCGACGGCTACACGACGATCGACGCCGGCATCGGCTGGCGCATTTACGCGCACGGCGTAGTCCATGATTTCGTTCTGCGCGGTTCCAATTTGAACAACGCGGAGATCCGCGTCCATCCATCATTCCTGAAGGAGCTCGCTCCGCAGCCGGGCCGGGATTTCGATCTGTCGTACCGCATCGCCTTCTGAGAGAGAGAAGTGGCTGAGCTTTCGCTGATGCTCGTCGGCTTCGGCCGTCTGTTCGCGGACTGTCTCGTACACGCCGCGCCCGACCTCCGCGTGACGGAGTCGGGCGGGGTGCTGTCCGCCCTGCAGCAGCGCCTCGGCGAGGAGCGGCCGGACGTCGTGACGATCGACGTCGCGTCGCTGAACGGGCAGGCGCTCGAGCTCGTCCGCGCGATCGGCGATGCCTGTCCGAAGACGAAGGTGATCGCGTTCGGACTCGATCCCGCACACGCGACGGTGCTGCAGTGGATCGAGGCCGGCGCACACGGGTACCTGCCGCGCGATGCGTCGCTGATGGAGCTGCGGCGGACCGTGCATCTCGTGGCGGCGGGGCACATGCCGGCGACGCCGGAGATGGCGTTCGCGCTGTTCGCGCGCCTGGCCGAGCTGGCGCGCGCGCGCCGCCGCACGACGGTCCTCGAGACGCTGGTGCTGACGACGCGCGAGCTGGAGGTCCTGCGGCTGATCGCGGCGGGGCGCGGCAATCGCGAGATCGCGCAGGCGCTGTCGCTGTCGTTTCACACGGTGAAGAATCACGTGCAGAATATTTTCAAGAAGCTCGATGTGACGCGCCGCATGGAGGCCGTGGAGCGCGCGCGGAGGCAGGGGTGGCTGGATGACTGACGATCATTTGCCGCGAGTGGTGCTGGTGGCACGCTCGCCGCTGTTCGCGGAGGCGGTGGCGCGGAGCCTGGAGTCGGCGGCGATTCCGGTGAGCGTGCTGTTCACGGCGAACGAGGGGGCGCTGGAGTCGCTGGCGACCGCGGATGCGAGCGTGGCGCTGGTGGAGGCGAAGGGGACGCTGCACGATACGGCGGCGCTGCTGCGCCATATCCAGCTCGTGCGCACGCTGCCGATGGTGCTGGTGGGCGCGGAGGCGAGCGAGGCGGAGATCGTGGATCTGATCGAGGCCGGCTGCTGCGGCTGCGTCCCGCGCGATGCCGCGCTCGGGGATCTCCTCGGGGCGATTCAGGATGTGTGCTGCGGCCGCGCGGCCTGCTCGCCGTATCTGGCGGCGCTGGTGTCGGAGCGTATCCGCGAGCATGCCCGCGATCTCGCCGGCAGCGACGTGAAGGCTGCGCTGACGCACCGCGAGAAGGAGGTGCTGGGCCTCGCCGCGCGCGGGATGAGCAATAAGGAGATCGCTCAGGAGCTGCGCATCTGGCTGCAAACGGTGAAGAGTCACCTGCACAATGTGTACGTCCGCCTCGGCGTCCGTACCCGCCGCGCCGCGGTGGCGAAGGCGTTGAGGCTGGGGTTGATCAAGGAGTGACCGGTCGCGCGGTCGCGCGGTCACGCGGTTGGTTCCTGGGTTGCTAGGTTGCAACCATCGTCCCCGCCGCGTGACCGCGTGACCAGGAGGCAGCCATGTGGAAAACATTCTTTTCCGTGCTCACAACAGTCTTCCTCGCCGAGATCGGCGACAAGACGCAGATGGCGACGATGCTGTTTGCGGCGAAGGGGGAGGCGAGCAAGTGGGTGATCTTCATCGCCGCCTCGGTCGCGCTCATCCTCGCCGCCGGCCTCGGCGTGCTCGCCGGCGGGCTGGTGGAGAAGCTGATCTCGCCCCGCACGCTGAAGATCATCGCGGGCGTGGGGTTCATTCTCATCGGGATCTGGACGATCGTGGTGAAGTAGCCGCCCGGTCAGTCATTTCCCGCTTTTCTGTTTGGCGGCCAACTCCTCATCTTCCAGAGAGCCGGCCAGCGCGAGAGCTTTATCGAGATCGATACCTCGGCTGGTGGTGCCGAGTGAAACCGCGCGGATGCGATACCGCTTCGGCGTGGGACGGTTCCGACTCACCGCCAGTCCGGGTTGCAGCGCCCCCGTGGTTTTTCGCACCTTCACATCATAGCGAGCATCGGCGATGGGCGAGGGATTAGCATATTGGGATGCGATTCCTCGTCGCGGTGGTGAGCCTGGTGCTGGTGGTGGATGCGGCGCAGGGGCAGAAGCGGCGTGCGGTGCGGTCGCCGTCGCCGCCGGTGGTCTTTGTGGCGAAGACGGTGGTGCTGGGGCCGTCGAAGGACAACACGCTGTATCGCTTCAACGACGGGTCGCGTTCCAATGGCGCGGGGCCTCATCTCTTCGCCGGCATGACGGCGTCGAACGAGCCTCGCCGGGCATTGCTGGCGTTCAATCTCGCATCGCAGATTCCGGCGGGGAGCGTGGTGACGCGGGTCGTGCTGACGGTGCGGGTCTCAAAAACGATCGCCGGCCCGCGCTCGATGTCGCTGCATCGCGTCGCCGCGGACTGGGGCGAGGGCGTGTCGGACGCCGGCTTTTCGCGCGACGGGATCGGCAACGTCGCGCAGCCCGGAGATGCGACCTGGATCCACACGTTCTTCCCGAATCAGCGCTGGATCAGCGCGGGAGGCGATTTCGACGCGATTCCCGACGCGACGGCGGACGCGAACTTCGATGCGGTCCGCTGGGAGTCCGCGGCGATGATCGCGCGCGTCCAGCAATGGGTCGATCAGCCGTCGACGAACTTCGGCTGGATCGTCGTCGGCGACGAGACGAGAGCGACGACCGCGAAGCAGTTCGACAGCCGCGAGGCGGGCGAAGAGTCGCGGCCCTCGCTGCGCATCGAGTTCAACGCTCGGCCGTGAGCGCGACCGGCCGGATCGTGAATACGAACCGCTCGGTGTGACGGATCACCGTCACCTCGATCGACAGCCCGATCTGCTCCTCGGTCAGCACGCGGTGCAGATCGTCGACGCCCGATACCGGCTTCTCGCCGAAGGCCACGATCACATCGCCCTGCTGCAGCCCCGCCTCTTCGGCGGGACTCGCCTTCTCGGCGCTGAGCACGAGGACGCCGCGCTCGACCGGGAGGCTGTAGAAGCGGACGACGCGGCGGTGCAGCGGCACCGACTGCGCCGCGACGCCGATGTAGCTGCGCGTCACGCGGCCGTCGCGGATGAGCCGCGCGGCGACGAACTTCGCGGTGTTGATCGCGATGGCGAAGCAGATGCCCTGCGCGGGCAGGATCACCGCGGTGTTCACGCCGATCACGTCGCCGCGCGCGTTGACGAGCGGACCGCCGGAGTTGCCGGGATTGAGGGCGGCGTCGGTCTGAATGACGCTGTCGATGAGGCGCCCGCTCTGCGTGCGCATCGTGCGCCCGAGGGCGCTGACCACGCCGGCGGTGACGGTGGTCTGGAACCCGAGCGGATTGCCGACCGCGATCGCGAGCTGGCCGGGACGGATGGTGTCGGAGTCGCCGAAGCGCGCCGGCACCTGCGTCGGCGCGGAGACCCGCAGCACCGCGAGATCGGTGTGCGGATCGTTCCCGATCACGCTCGCCGTGCAGCGCGTGCCGTCGAGGAGCGTGACGTCGATGGACGACGCGCCGGTGACGACGTGGCTGTTGGTGAGGATGAACCCGTCGGGCGTGAAGAAGAACCCCGACCCGCCCCCGCGCTGCTCGTCCTTCCGCACCTCGATGTTGACCACCGAGGGCGTGATGCTCGCCGCCGCCGAGCTGACGGCTGCCGAGTACGCATCGAGCAGCTCGTCATCGAGGTCCGTTCGTTCGAGCCCGTAGTCCATGCACCTCTCATAACAAACGCGTATTCCGTCTCCGCCGCTCCCACAGCAGACCCGCCGCCGCGATCGGTATCCACCAGACGAATACGGTGGTCAGCACCCCGACCGCATTCGGCGCGTGAAACCACGACTTGACGAGATGGCCGGCAAAGAACACGACCTGCGGCCTGACCCCGAACAGCAGCAGCGCCCCCACGAGAACCGCCGCCCCGATCGGTGCGAGCACGAGGAAGAAAATCACTCGATAGATGGGGCGATCACCTCCAGCCATCCGCAAACGCTACCACGCCTCTGTCTCCCTTCTCCCCGCCACGCGGGGAGAAGGTGCCGAAGGCGGATGAGGGGCCCTCCGCTCTCCAAAGCGTAGACCCCGTACTCCGAGGTAGCGTTTTCCTCGATGACGGTCATCCGCTGCCATGCACGCGACATGCGGCACGCCCAGACCTTCGTGGAACGACGCCTCTGGTCCTGGCTGCGTGACCGCCGATGCCTCGGATACAAGTTCAAACGACAGGTGCCCATCGGCCGGTACATCGTCGACTTCTACTGCGCCGAACTGGATCTGGTGATCGAGGTGGACGGTCGTCACCACGAGACGTCGTGGATGAGTGGATACGATGGGCGGCGAACGCTGGAGCTCGAGCGTCGTGGGATTCGGGTGTTGCGGATTCCGAATGAGGTGATCGTGCGCGATTCGCTACTGGCTGGAGAGATGGTTCGGGCGGCGATTCGGGAACGGCCCCCTCATCCGCCTTCGGCACCTTCTCCCCCGCATGGCGGGGGAGAAGGGGAGCGATGACGCGCTACTGGCTCGCGGCGACGCCGGCGTCGGGTTGAGCGGGGATGTAGGTCGAGCCACCGGAGACGTTGTCGTTGACGGCGGTGTAGGCGAAGATCGGGGCGGCGGCGTCG
>Ga0134123_10000361_pt1 | contig 30788 bp, 25 predicted proteins | sample KB303_FD_96460 | JGI IMG/M metagenome (GOLD analysis project Ga0134123, IMG submission 96460) | Terrestrial soil microbial communities without Nitrogen fertilizer from Kellogg Biological Station, Michigan, USA - KB3-0-3 | ecosystem: Environmental > Terrestrial > Soil > Unclassified ...
ACGAACTGCGGGGCCGGCACTCTCGCGGCGTTCAGCGACGTGATGAGCGTGATCAGATCGCTCCGCGGCACGTCGACGAGATCGGCGACCGCCGCGACGGCGAGCGGCATGGCGATGAGCGCGAGCGGGTCGAAGTCGACGGGCTGGAACCGCGAGACGACGACGGGCGGCAGGATCTCGCGGTCGACGAGCGTGACCACCGGCGGGTTGACGACGTTGACTTCGCGGATGCCGACGGTCTGATAGCGATCGGCGATCGCCAGCGCGAGCGGCTGGCCCACGATTCCGCGGTCGTACTCCTGCGTGACGTACGTGACGAACGCGGGCTGCGTGGTGTCGACGAGCGCGACCGGCGCGTAGCGCACGACTTCGATGAATTGCGGCGCCGGCACGGCGGCGCGGTTCAGGGTGGTGACGACGGTGATGAAGTCGTCCTGCGGGACGTCGGGCAGCGCCGTGACGTCCGCGACCGCGAGCGGCATCGCCGTGATGGCGACCAGCCCTTCGGTATCCAATGCCTGCGCGCTGCCGGCCAGAGCCAGACAGAGCGCGAACAGCAGAGGCAGCTTCTTATGCATGAGGGTGCACCTCCGCTGTTCTTTGTGTGCAATGAACGGACCGGGGGTCACGACTTGCCCTACTTGAGGGTGACGGGGAGGGTGCCGGTGATGGGGCGTTCGCCGTAGAGGGCGCGGATGGCGGCGAGCTGGAGGAGGGGCTGGGTGCCCCAGGCGCAGAGGTAGGTGCGGAGGGTGGGGAGGTCGCGGAGGACGTAAGGGGAGCCGAAGGAGACGGCGACGATTCTGGCATTGGGGAGCTGCTCGACGACGTGGCGGGCGGCGTCGGGGAGCCGCATGTGGCCGGCGCCGGAGGAGGCGCGGACGGCGAGGGCGAGGAGGACGACGTCGGCCTGGTTTGCGGCGTCGAGGATCGCGGGGGTTTCGTCGATGCGGGAGCGCGCGTCGATGAGGAACGCGAGGGGCGGGGTGGTGGCGCGGTTGCGGACTTCGCGCTCGACGCCGGTGAGGGGTGTCACGGTTTCGGCGAAGTCGCTGACGCTGATGATGACGACGCGGGCATCGGGGCGGAGGGGCAGCACGCCGGGTTCCTGGCGGACGAGGGTGATGGAGCGCTCGGCGATCCCGGACGCGATTTTGCGATGGGCGGGCGTGTCGACGGCGCGGAAGATGGCGTCGTCGGAGGCGGGGGCGGTGCGCACGCGCTGTTTCGCGCGCAGGATGCGGCGCACGGATTCGTCGATGCGCGACTCGGGGATGCGTCCGCTGCGGACGGCGTCCCTGACGGCGGCGATCGCGGCGTCGGTGTTGGCGGACTTGAGAATGAGGTCGGTGCCGGCTTCGATCGCGCGCACGGCGGCTTCGCCGGCGTCGAAGTGCGCGACGAGGCCGCCCATGTCGAAGGCGTCGCTGATCACGAGTCCGTCGAAGCCAAGGTCGCGGCGGAGCAGGCCGTCGATCACGGGACGCGAGACCGAGGCGGGCATCGTGCCTTCGCGCGTGACCTCGGAGGGATCGCTGGTGTACGGATTCTCGGCGTCGGCGCGCACCGGGGCGGGCGTCGGATCGAGCGCGGGGATGGAGAGGTGGCCGGTCATGACCGATGCGACGCCGGCGGCGATCGCGGCGCGGAACGGGACGAGCTCGACGAGGTCGAGGCGCGCGCGGTCGACGGCGAGCACGGGCAGCGAGCGGTGGGTGTCGGTGTGCGTGTCGCCGTGGCCGGGGAAATGTTTCGCCGTGGCGAGCACCGGCTCCGACTGCACGCCGCGCACGAACGCGGCGACGAAACGGCCGACGGTCTCCGGGTCCTCGCCGAAGCTGCGCGTGTTGATGACCGGGTTTTCGGGATCGATGTTGACGTCGGCGACGGGCGCAAGGATGTGATTGACGCCGATGGCCTGCCCTTCGATCGCGGCGATTTTCCCCGTCTGTTCGGCGAGCGACGGATCGCCCGTCGCGGCGACGGCCATGGCCGGCGGCCAGTACGTCGTGTCGGCGAAGCGCATGCCGACGCCGGCCTCGAGGTCGGCGCTCACCAGGAGCGGAATGCGCGCGTCGTGCTGCAGCCGGCGCGTGAGATCGGCGGTCTCGTAGACGTTGGAGACGAACCAGATGATGCCGCCGACTTTGTTCTCGACGACCTGCCGCCGCAGTTGCTGCCAGCTCGCGGATTCTTCGTTCATGAACGTGCCGTGCGCGGCGTAGACGAACAGCTGCCCGACTTTTTCGTCGAGCGTGAGCTGCTCGACGCGCGGCATGCGTGAGCCCGTGGCGCAGGCGCAGAAGAGGAGGGCGAGGAGCAGGAGCGAGCGACGCACACCGGGAGTTTAACCGGGGGTCAGGTCTGGAATTTCAACCTTCTCCTGTGGAAAAAAGGTTGAAATTCCAGACCTGACCCCCAAAGATCACCGCATGCGCTTTGTGAAGTTCGTGCTCGTGCTCGTCGTCCTTGCAGCGTGCGTCAATCCCTCCGAGGAGAAGACGACGGCAACCACCAGCACCGGCGACCGTCCGGTGCGCATCGGGTTCTCGATGGACACGCTGAAGGAAGAGCGGTGGCAGCGCGACAAGGCGCTGGTCGAGCAGCGGGCGAAGGAAGTGGGGGCGGTGCTGGACGTGCAGGTGGCGAACGGGGACGACGCGGTGCAGACGCGGCAGGCGGACAATATGTTGACCAAAGGGGTCGACGTGCTGATCGTGGCGCCGCACAACGGCGAGATCGCGGCGTCGATCGTGGAGGCGGCGCATCGCCGGGGCGTGCCGGTGATCGCGTACGACCGCCTGATCCGCAACGCGGACGTCGATCTCTACATCTCCCACCAGGTGGTCCGCCTCGGCGAGATGCAGGCGGAGTACGCGCTCAAGGCGAAACCGAAAGGGAACTACGTTCTGATCGGCGGCTCGCCTGCCGACTTCAACGCGCTGCTGCTGCGCCGCGGGCAGCTCAAGGTGCTGCAGCCGGCGATCGATCGCGGTGACGTGAAGATCGTGTCGCAGCAGTACGCGCGCGAGTGGAAGGCGGAGGAGGCGCTGCGCATCACCGAGGATGCGCTGACGCGGACGGGCAACCGCATCGATGCGATCGTGGCGTCGAACGACGGCACGGCGGGCGGCGCGGTCTCCGCGCTCGAGGCGGCCGGCCTCGCGGGCAGGGTCGTGGTGACGGGACAGGACGCGCAGAAGGACGCGATCCAGCGCATCGTCCGCGGGACGCAGACGATGACGATCTGGAAGCCGATCCAGCCGCTGGCCTTCGGCGCGGTCGATGCCGCGATCAAGCTCGCGCACAAGCAGAAGGTGACGACGACGGACACGGTGAACAACGGCAAGCTCGACGTGCCGTCGATCCTGCTGGAGCCGTATGTGGTGGACCGCAGCAACGTCGACGAGACGGTGATCAAGTCGGGCTATCACAAGCGCGAAGACATTTACGGCAAGGAACAATGACCACGATCCGCCGCCCGCCCAGGTGGCAGCGCGGGACGCTGCCACATCAGCCGCCGGGACGGCGGCGTTCCGCGAGGGTGGCGCGATGACTCCGTCCGGAACGCCGGCGTCCTCGCCGGCTGACCGGGCGGCGTCCCGCCGCCCTCCCCTGCTCGAGATGTGCGGCATCTCCAAAACGTTTCCCGGGGTGTGCGCGCTCGATCGGGTGGCGTTCGATCTGTTCGCGGGCGAGGTGCATGCGCTGGTCGGCGAGAACGGAGCGGGGAAGTCGACGCTGATCAAGGTGCTGGCGGCGGTCTATCCGAGCGGGACGTACGAGGGCGAGATCAGGGTCGACGGCGACGTGCGGCGGTTCGCGGAGATTCGCGACGCGGAGCGGGCGGGGATCGCGGTGGTGCATCAGGAGCTGTCGCTGGTCGGCGAGATGACGATCGGCGAGAACATTTTTCTCGGCCGCGAGCCGCGGCGCCTCGGCCTCATTCAATGGGACGCGCTGCGCGGCGCGGCGCAGAAGGTCCTCGACGAGCTGCAGCTGAGTCTGAGCCCCGAGGCCAAGGTCAGCCAGCTCGGCATCGGGCAGCAACATCTCGTCGAGATCGCAAAGGCGCTCTCGCGCGACGCGCGCATCCTGATCCTCGACGAGCCGACCGCCGCGCTCACCGATTCCGAGGCCGAGATCCTGTTCGCGATCCTCGAGCGCCTGCGCGCGCGCGGCGCGGGCATCGTCTACATCTCGCACAAGCTCGGCGAGGTGTTCCGCATCGCCGACCGGATCACCGTCCTGCGCGACGGCTGCGTGGTGAGCACCGACGCGAAGTCCGCGCTCGATCCGTCGCGCGTGATCGCGCGGATGGTCGGGCGCGAGGTCACGGACCTCTTCCCTGCCGCGACCCGCACTCCCGGGGAGGTCGCGTTCGAGGCGCGCGGCCTGTTCCACGTCCGCCGCGGCGAGGTCCTCGGCATCGCGGGGCTCGTCGGCGCGGGCCGCAGCGAGCTGCTCATGCGGCTCTTCGGCGCGCAGGACGGCGCGGAGGTCTTCATCGACGGCGAGCGCGCCGGCATCCGCCGCCCGTCGGACGCGATCGCTCACGGAATCGCCTTCGTCACCGAGGATCGCAAGCGATACGGACTGCTGCTCGACCAGCCGGTGGCGATGAACGTGACGCTGGCGAAGCTCGCGCTGTCGCGCCGTTTCTTCACCGACGCCGACGAAGAGACCGCGGACGCCGAGCGCGCGCAGCGCGAGCTGAGGATCAAGACGCCCTCGGTCTTCGTGCAGGCGATGACGCTCTCCGGCGGCAATCAGCAGAAGGTGGTGCTGGCGAAGTGGCTGCTGACGAATCCGAAGGTGCTGTTCCTCGACGAGCCGACGCGCGGCATCGACGTCGGCGCGAAGCAGGAGATTTACGCGGAGATCAACCGGCTCGCGGCGAAGGGACTGGCGATCGTGCTGGTGTCCTCGGAGCTGCCGGAGGTGCTCGCGCTGTCGGACCGTATCGTCGTGCTGCATGAAGGCCGCGTGACCGGCGAGTTCACGCGCGCCGAGGCGACGCCGGAGGCGGTCATGGCCTGCGCGACGGGACGCGTGCGGGCAGCGTGATGGAGGACGGGGTCACGCGGTCACGCGGTCACGCGGTTGCGCGGCGAACGGGGAGCGGCCTGCGCGCGTACACGATGTTCTTCGCGCTCGCCGCGATCTGGATCTTCTTCCAGTGGCGGACGGTGAGCGATCTCTATCCGTACGGGCTCTTCCTGCATCCGCTGAACTTCGCGAACCTGCTGAAGCAGATGTCGGTGACGGGCGTGTTGGCGGTGGGGATGCTGCTGGTGATCGTGGCGCGGCAGATCGATCTCTCGGTCGGCTCGCTGGTGGGACTGGCGGGCGGCGTGGCGGCGATGACGCAGGGCTACGGCCTGGCGGCGTCGCTTGCGAGCGCGATCGCGATCGGCGTCGCGGCCGGCGCGCTGCAGGGCGCGCTCGCCGCGCGCGCGAACATCCCGGCGTTCATCGTGACGCTCGGCGGTCTGCTGACGTGGCGCGGCGTGATCCTCTATCTCAGCAAGGGCGAGACGATTCCGATCCGCCTGCCGCTGTTCCGCTCCCTCGGCGTGTCGCTGGTGCATCCGGCGGCGGGTCTCGCGCTCGCTGCGATTGCCTCGGCGTTCGTGACGTGGCGGTCGCTGCGCCGCAGGGCGTCGCCGGCGCGGCTCGTCCTTCCGCCGGCGCTGATGTTCCTGTTCGTCGCGCACATGAATCTGCAGGGCGGCGTGCCGCTGCCGGTGCTGGTGCTCGTGGTGGTGGCGCTGATCGGCGCGGTGGTGACGCGCAACACGACGTTCGGCCGCTATTTGTACGCGATCGGCAGCAACCCCGAGGCGGCGCGGCTGTCGGGCATCAACATCGAGCGCCACATCCTCGGCGCGTTCTGTTTCCTCGGCGCGCTCACCGGCGTCGCGGCGATCCTGCACACGGGCCGCGTCGGCAGTTCGTCCCCCGACGCCGGCTCGCTGATGGAGCTCGACGCGATCGCGGCGTGCGTGATCGGCGGTACGAGTCTGATGGGCGGACGCGGCACGGTCTCGGGCGCGCTCCTCGGCGCGCTGATCATGGCGAGCCTGGACAACGGTATGTCGCTGCTGAGCGTGGAGAACGCGACGCAGTACATCATCAAGGGTGCGGTGCTGGTCGCGGCGGTGGGGTTCGATATGGCGGGTCGCCGCCGCGAGTGACCGCGCGGTCCAGCGCGGCGCGGGCGAGGAGGCGCGTGGAGTCGAGCGTGGGCAGGGCGGCGTTCGAGTCGTCGAGGATCAGCGGGAGCTCCGTGCACCCGAGGACCACGGCATCGCAGCCTTCGCCCTTCATGCGTGCGATGACGCGCTGCATGTACGCGACCGATTCCGGCCGGAACACGCCGCACACCAGCTCGTCCATGATGATGCGATTGATCTCCGCGCGCTCTTCGGGACTCGGGCGCACGAAGTCGCGCGGATAGACGTCGCTCTCGACCAGCCAGCGCGTTCCCGTCAGGCCGACGCGCCGGAACCCGCGCTCGCGCGCATGCGCGACGACGATGTCCCCGATGTGCAGCCACGGCAGCGGCGATCGCTCCGCGATGAAGGGCAGCGCCTGATGGATGGTGTTGTCGGGACAGATGAGGAAGTCCGCGCCGATCGCCGCGAGCTTGTTGGCCGACGCGAGCATGAGCTCCCCCACCCCTTCCCAGTCGCCCTGGTCGAGACACTGCACGTACTCCGCGAAGGAGGGGGTGTGCATCGATACTTCGGGATGGGCGTGCGGGCCGAGGAACTGCGCGCCTTCGACGCAGATGGTCCGGTAACAAAGCGCCGCGCCTTCGGCGGAGCAGGCGACGATGCCGATGTGGCCGGGCATGTTTTGCCGATTGTACGGTTGCGCGGTCACGCGGTCACGCGGCAAAAACCACCGCGTGACCACGGAGCGGCGCTAGCATTAGCGTATGGACAAGCTCTCCGAAGGTGAACAGGAAGCAATCGGTGCTTTGTTGCTGGCCGAGTTCGAATCGGAGCGGCGCTGGGACGAGCTTTTCTCTCGTCCGGCATCAGCTGCGCTGGAACGCATGGCGGACGAGGCTCTCGCAGATCATCGCGCCGGACGCACGACCCGCTCGATCCTGCCGTAACCCCGCCGCGCGACCGCGCGACCGCGCGACCGCGTGACCGCGTGACCGACGACGATCGCGCTGCCCCGGTGACGAATCGTCCGAAGACACGCTTCCGCGTGGTTTGTGGCGCCTCGTTCCGCGCGCGAACGTGTCTTGTTCAGTGTGTCCACGCCCGAGAGCGCGTTCATCGAGTGGGCTGCCGCGCAGGCGGGAGCTCCCCGCGATACGGGCGCGCTGTTCGAAGGCGTAGAAGAGTCCCAGGACTTCGCCGGACTGCTGCTGACGGATGTCCAGGGGCGACGCGTGGTCTGGAAGTCGGTGGCGGCGAGTGCGAAAGCGCGCGTGACCGTGCCGGCGGTCTCCATCGAAGCGCTGGATCCGTGGATCGTCGAGCCGGCGCCGCTCCGCGAGGGCAGTGACCACATCGCGGTCTGTGACGGCTGCGCGGGCGAAAGGAAAACGCGCTGCGCCGAGTGTTCGGGTGCGGGGAAAGTGGTCTGCACTGCGTGCGGCGGACAGCGAAAGGCCTACGGGTACTCGGCGAACGGCGCGTATCGCCTGCTGAATTGCACGGCGTGCCGCGGCAAGGGAGAGGCGGATTGTGCGCACTGCCGCCGCGGCACGGCGACCTGCGCGACCTGCGCCGGCGAAGGGCGCCTGCAGCGGTGGGTCGAGCTCGAAATGTGGTCTCGATCGGTGACGAGCATGTATCCGGAGGCGTTGACTCGTCCATTCCAATGGTCGCCGAACCCCTCGAATCAGGTCATCGCCCAGGACGCCGAGGTGGTGATGGACGTCGAACGCCCGCACCGGCTCACGGCGGCCGACGTCGGGAGCGCGCCGGCACAATGGCTTGCGCATCTGGCGCCGCGGCTGGAGCCCGGAGAGAGGGTCGCGCGCCAGCGGCTGCGGATCGCCCGCATCCCCGCGTACACGATCCGCTATCGCGTCGGCAGCGATGAGGATCGCGTGACGTTCACCGGACGGCGGTTGCTCGCCGCGCCTCATGATTCTGACGGCGCATTCGCGCGACGCGCGTCGAATCTGCGGTCGCTGCGATGGCTGCTGCTCGCGATGGGCATCGCCGCGGCGATCGTTTCTCTCGGACGCGGAACGTTCTACTGGAGCGTTGCCACGCTGCTCAGCGTGATGGCCCTGGGAGCCGCGCTCGCCGCGCTTTACGGCGCGGCGCTGGAATGGACGGCGACGAGACGGCGCACCGGGCCGTGGCTGATCGCCGCGCTGTCGTTTCTCATCGTCGCCGCCGGACTCGAGCTCGTCGCGCGCCCTCGCCTGACCCACGCGGAGAGACTCATCGCCGCCGGACGAATCGATGACGCGGAGAAGGAATTGAACGCGCTCGCCGGCGATGCAGTCGAGCGCGCGCGAAACGACCTGCGCCTCGCACGCGTCCGCCGGGCGACCGACATTCTCGCGGCGCGCGAAATCCTGGCGCAGATTCCTCGCGGCCTTCCGCAATATGCGAGCGCCGCGGCCGCGATCGACGAGCTGATTCTTCAAACCGCAACGGCGCGCGCGGCGAACAACGAGTGGTCCGCCGGGACGGAGGCGCTGGCGCTTCTCAGCGCACGCGCGCGCGGAACGCGGGACGCGCGCGGGATCGCAACCGCCGTGTACCTCCCGCTCGTCCGGAAAACGATCGCCGACCGCAACTGGGCGGCGGCCGCGGATGCCATCGTGTCCGCGCGACGCGTCGGAGTCGCGGCGGCGGATCTCGAGCCGCATGCGGCCCTGATTCGAGACGCAAACCTCGCGCTCGCCGCGCAGACGAAGCGGGAGTCCGATGCAAGCCGACACCTGCGGCTGCGTCTGAGCGGCGAAGCGGCGCTGGTGGCGTGGGAGCGGGCGGTGCATTCGTACGGAACGCCTCCCCTGATCGCATTGCGGACCGCGATGGCGCGGGACATCGCGCTGCTGGAGAAGCCGGATGCCTGACTCACGCTGGAGAGAGGCGCTGCGCCGCCTGACCGCGCGCGTCGCGCTCAGCGCCGGGCTCGTCGGACTCGCCACGCAGGCTACGCCGGAATCCGGCGCGCAGCCCCGCGTCCCGATCCTGCCGGCGATCACGCCGGAGACGACGGTGCGGAAATTCAGGGGGAAGTACGTGCTGAAGCGCGCCGCAAACTCGTTCTTCGTCCATCTGGCCGGACATCGGTCGCACAGCTCTCACAGCTCGCACAGTTCCCATCGATCGCACAGCTCCCACAGCTCGAGCTCCCATTACTCGGGCTCGCATTTCTCTTCGTCGCCCAGTCCGCCGCGCAGCGAGCCCGTCGTGCCGCCGCCGCCACCGCCGCCGCCAATCGCGGAGCGCTGGAGCGTGGAAGTGCTCGCCACGGCGCCGGTGACCTTCGACCGCTCCATATCGGCGGAGCAGACCGGCGGTACGTTCACGATCGCCCCGCTCGCGCGCATCGCGGGCGAGCACTTCAGCGGCTATGCATCGGTGGCCTCATTCGATCTGCGGACCGTGACGATCGCGACGGAGATCCGGCGTCCCGCGACCGGCGCAACGACGATCTTCGCGGCCGCGATCGACGCGCAAAACTGGCTCGGGTTCCGAATCGAGGCAAGCCAGCTTTCGATCGAGAGCACCACCGCGGGCAACCGCGTTTCGAAGAAGATCGCGTATGACGCGGCGCGTCACCGCTTCCTGCGGCTGCGCACCAGCAAGGTCGCGCCGGTCACGGTGTGGGAGACGAGCGTGGACGGGAAGAACTGGACTCCGGAATACGTGGAGACCGCGCAAATTCCGCTGACCGCGCTGCGGATTGCGCTGAGCGCCGGCACGACGAAGAGCATCGCGACGCCGGGGATCGCCGTCTTCGACAATGTCGTCGTCGAGCGAACGCCATGAGCACGATCACGATCGATCTCGCGGTGTATCCGCTCGACGCCGTCCTGCGCGCGTGTCATCCGTTCACCGCGCGGTGGTACGTTCATGTTCGAAGCGCAGGCGAGGGGCAGGTCACGGTCGACTTCGAGCCGCGCGACGAGAACAAGCCGCCGCGCGGCATCGCCGGGGAATTCGCGAATGCGCTCCTCGACGCTCGTCTCCGCACGCTCATCGCGGCCGAGACACGCGAGATCCGCGAGCTTCTCGTCGCGCAGGCATTCTGCGAGGCGGATCTGCTCGACCGCCGCGACGTCGAGGCCGACGAGCAGGCCGATCCGCGGAGGATCGCCGGGTGAGCCCCTATGGCCTCCTCCCCTTCCGGTTTGTCCGGTTCGACGCCGCTCGCACGCTCGTCGTGAACGAAGCCGGCGAGCATCAGTTCCTCGAGAACGACGACTTCACACGCTTCGTGCAGCACGAGCTGCCGGCGGATTCGGATTCGTACCTCGACCTCAAGGCGAAACACTTCCTTTTCGACAGCGAAAGCCTCGCGCCGTTCGAGCTGCTGGCGACGAAGTACCGGACGAAGAAGGCATTTCTGGAGGGCTTCACGAGCCTGCAGATCTTCGTGGTCTCGCTGCGTTGCGAGCATTCGTGCGTCTATTGCCAGGTCTCGCGCGTCAGCGCGGATCGCGTGCGGTACGACATGACCGAGGAGACGGCGCGACGGGCTCTCGACCTCGCGTTTCGCTCGCCGGCGCCGCAACTGAAAATCGAGCTGCAGGGCGGCGAGCCGCTGCTCAACTTCGAGCGCGTGCGCCAGATCGTCGTCGAGGGCCGGCGGCGCGCGGCCGAGGAGGGGCGGCCCGTCGCCTTCGTCGTCACGACGAACCTCGCGCTGCTCGACGACGACATGCTGCTGTTCTTTCGCGAGCATGGCGTCTTTCTGTCGACCTCGCTCGACGGCCCGGAGGAGCTGCACGACGCGAATCGGCCGCGGCCGGGCAACGACAGCCACGCGCGCACGATCGCGAACATCCGCCGCGCCCGCGAAGCCCTGGGGCACGATCGGGTCGCCGCGCTGATGACCGCGACGCGCCGGTCCCTGCAGTCGCCGCGCGAGATCGTCGACGAATATGTACGCCACGGGTTCACGTCGATCTTCCTCCGCCCGCTCAGTCCCTATGGATTCGCGCTGCGCAGCGCGCGCAGCACCGGCTACCCGATGAGAGAGTTCCTCGACTTCTACGTCCGCGCCCTCGATCACATCCTCGAGCTCAACGCGGCCGGAACGTTCCTCGTCGAAACGTACGCGCAGTTGCTGCTCACGCGCATGCTCACCCCGTTCACGACCGGCTACGTGGACCTGCAGAGTCCCGCCGGGGCCGGCATCGGGGCGGTGGTCTACAACTACGACGGGGACGTTTACGCCTCCGATGAGGCGCGCATGCTGGCCGAGATGGGCGACACGCGCTTCCGCCTTGGCAACGTTCACCGCGACTCCCATGAGTCCATCTTTGGCGGCGCAACGCTGCGGACGATCGTCGCCGCGTCGGTGGCGGAGTCGATTCCGGGCTGCAGCGACTGCGCCTTCCTGCCGTGGTGCGGTGCCGACCCCGTGCATCACTATGCGACGAGGGGCGACCTCGTGCCCCACATCCCGACCAGCGATTTTCACGAGAAGAACTTCTTCCTCTTCAAGCACCTCCTCTCGCTTTACGAACGCAGCCCCGGCGCGCGGCGCATTTTCGCGTCGTGGATCCGAAGCGGGGATGCGGCGTGAGGCTGCACGAGACCGCGCGCGTCGCCGGCATCGAGCACACGCTGATCGGCCGCGTCACGCGAACCGCGCTAGGGGATGAAACGGAACGCACGAATGCGTGGCTGCTCGCCGAAGGCAGCGCTCTCGCGTGCGATCCGGCCGGCTATCTCGGCATCCTCGCGATCGGCGATGCCGCGGCTTTCTCCGGCCTGCGCGGCGCGTTCGGGCTCCGGCAGCTGTCGTATCTCGACGATGGCGACGTGGTGGCGGTCGATCCGAACGGGCTCGTGCGAACGCTCTACCGCCGGGCGTCGATGCACAACTTCATCCTCGTCACCGACCAGTGCAACAGCCTTTGTCTGATGTGCTCGCAGCCTCCGAAGGCGATCGACGACTTCGACCGTCTGGCGGAACATCTGCGGCTCCTCGATCTGATCGATCCGGCGACGAAGGAACTGGGGATCACCGGTGGAGAGCCCACCCTGTTCCGGGAAGGGTTTCTGGAGCTGATTGCGCGCTGCCGCGAGCGCCTGCCGTCCACGGCGCTGCACGTGCTGACGAACGGCCGCATGTTCTTCTACCGCCGCTTCGCGGAGAAGCTCGGACGCATCGCGCATCCCGATCTCGTCCTCGGCATTCCGCTCTATTCCGACGTCGACACGCGTCACGACCACATCGTGCAGGCGCATGGAGCGTTCGAAGAGACGGTGCTCGGGCTGCAGAATCTCGATCGTCATGGCGTGCGCGTCGAGATCCGGGTCGTGCTGCATGCGCTCTCGATTCCCCGGCTGCCGCAGCTCGCGACCTTCATCGCGCGCAACTTCCCGTTCGCCTGCCATGTCGCGCTGATGGGCCTCGAGATGTTCGGTCTCGTGCACCGGCACCTCGACGAGCTCTGGATCGATCCGGCGGATTATCAGCGCCAGCTCCTCGCGGCCTGCGAGGTCCTGGGCGATGCCGGGATGAACGTCTCGATCTACAACCACCAGCTCTGCGTCCTCGACCCGGAGCTCCGGCCGCTCTCGCGCAAGTCGATCTCGGACTGGAAGAACGTCTATCTGCCGGAGTGCGACGGCTGCGCGCTGATGAGCGAATGCGGAGGCTTCTTCCAATCAGGGACGAAACTCCGCAGCGCGCACGTGCGGCCCGTCGGTCGGCCACAAACCCCGAGCAACGGTGTCTGAACTCACAATCCGTGAAAATTCCGAAGCCACTGGTTATCGGCGTCGCGTCCGCGGCGATCGCGACGGCGACGTTCGTACCGATCGTCTGGAGAACGCGCTCGGTGTTGCCGCTGTCGGCGGCGGATGGGTCGTTCGACGAGGCGAAGTTCGATCGCGAGCAGTCGGCGGGGCTCTTCGTCGGCATCCGGAAATTCAAGAATGACCAGACGCTCGAGGTGCCGTATGCGGCGGACGACGCGGTCGATCTCGCGTACCTCTTCGCGCTCGACCGGCGCGTGCGGCTGGTGTCGCCGAAGCGGGTGGTGCTGATTCTCGCGGGACGGCCGCAGAAGGAGATCTCGCGGCAGCGTCTCGCCGAGCTCGCGCATGCGGGGGCGCGGATCGAGACGACCGCGGACCAGTCGCGGATCCGCGCGCTGCTGCAGGAGCAGGCCGATCTCGCCGGCCGGGACGGCATCCTCATCGTCTCGCTGGCGACGCACGGCTTCGTCCGCGAGGGCACGCCGTTCCTCCTCGGCGCCAATTCGTTCTTCCGCTTTCCCGAGACCGCGCTGTCAGCGCAGAAGATCCTCGACATCGCGGCGCGATCGGCGGCGCGGCGCTCGCTCATCTTCGTCGACGCCTGCCGCGAGTGGGTGCAGGGCGCCACGCGCGGCGGCGGCGGCTCGGACGAGCCGATGACCGCGGCGCCGCTGGTCCGGCGCATGGCGCGCGTCGAGGGACAGGTGGTCTTCTACGCCGCGGCGGCGGGGCGGTACGCGTATGACGATGACACGCTGCAGAACGGCGTCTTCACGAAGGCGGTGCTCGACGGACTGCGCTGCGAGGCGGGTCTCGTCCATGGCGCGGTCACGGTCGGCACGCTGCGTACGTATGTAAACCGCGAGGTGAAGGCGTGGATGCGCCGTCACGGCCACGACTCGTCGGGCGGCGCGATTCAGGTATGCATGGACGGCGACACGCACACGATGCCGCTGTCGCTGTGCGATCCGCCCTCGCCTCCTCCGCTCGACGGACCGGCCCGCGTTGCGGCGGACGGCTCGACGGTGCGGACGTTCGCGAAGGATGGCTCTCCGATGTGGCAGCGCGACCTCGGCGATCACGTCGCGGCGGTCGCAATGGTGGACCTGGACTCCGACGGAACGCCGGAGGTCGTCGCCGGCACGCGCTCGAGTCTCATCGCATTCGACGAGCGCGGCCAGCGACTGTGGTCCGCGCGCTACGCCGGCGCGCGCAGCGAGTACGCCGCGAGCCGCTCTTCGCTGTCGCCCGAGAGCCCGTAGACCACGACGCGGTACGTGCCGGGTTTCAGGAAGCGGCGCGGGACGAGGATCGCGAACGCGTCGTCCTCGGGGCGCAACGCCTCGCTGCTCCAGATCGCGCGATCGGCGGCGCCGCTCACGACGTCGATGCGGTAGCGGTCGTAGCCGTGCTGGCCGATGAGCGGCAGGATCAGGAGGACGGACTCGCCCTGCGCGGTCAGCGTCGCGGGCTCGCTCTCCGGACCGCGGCGGCCGTCGGGAAAGAGGACCTGTTGTTCCCAGACGAGGCGCGGCTGGGCGAGCTTCGAGCTGAGCTGCCACAGCATCCCGCCAAGGACGACGGCGACGGTGGCGGCGATCGCCGCGGAGTAACGCCAGAACTGCAGGACGCGGCCGGTGCTCGCGGGCGCCTTGCGGCGCAGCCGTTTCTGCATCGACGCCCAGTGCGCGGCGAACTCCTCGTCCGACAGGTAGTCGGGATCTCCCGGCTCCGCGCCTTCCGCGGGGAAGGGCTCGGTCATGGTGCGCACGAGGTCGGGATGGGCGACGAGCCGCTCCTGCACGCGCGCTTCTTCCTCGGGCGACAGTTCGCCGCGCGTATACGAGAGCATCTCTTCGGCCGTGGGCGGTTCCTTCGTCATCATTGTTCCACCTCCAGGAGCGCACCGTCGTCTCCCAGTCTCGAGCGCAGCTGCTTCTTCGCGTCGCGGAGGCGCGACTTCACCGCGTCCATGCTGATGCGAAGCGCCGTCGCGATCTCGTCGTATTTGAAATCGTCGAGCCAGAGCTGCACGCATTCGCGCTGGCCGGACGGGAGCTCCAGGATCGCTTCATAGAGCTGCCTCCGCTGCGTGGCCGCGTGCTGCCGGTCGGCATAATCGGGTTCCTGCGGCGCGGCCGGCTGATTGCCGGCGACCTGCGGATCGTCGATGGCGACGGTCAGCCCGCTCCGTTTTCTGGTCTTCGTCGACCGGATCCTGTTGTAGGCGACATTGCGGGCGATGGTCTCGAAGAACGCCCATTCCGCGTCGCCGCGATATTCATCCATCGCCTCGTAAAACCGCAGAAAGGCTTCCTGCGCGAGCTCTTCGCCATCCTCTTCGGCGAACCGGAACGCGCGTACAAAGAAGCGGACTACACGCCAGTAATACTTCTGATAGAGAGACCGGAATCGCTCGTCGTGGTCGCTGTTGCCGTTTCGAATCCTCATTGCCCCGGCTCGTCTCCGCGAATCGCGTATCTTATGCGTTCCATGAACAAGGCCGCGGTGGTGGTCGCCGCGCTGTGCAGCCTCGCTTCGGGTTGCCACGACAAGAGAGACACCGGAACGCTCGGCATGTGGCCCCGCACGGTCCAGCCGCGCCTCAGCGGGATGAAATGGCAGGCCTGCGGAGATCCCGAATGCGGGCGCGCGAAACCCGCGGAGGAGGAGAGCTGCCCGGAGATCATCAGCTCGCGCGAGGAGGCGCTGCAGGTGCTGGTGTCGCAGCGGCACTGCACCGACAACGCCATCGCCCGCCTGCAGGCGTTTGCGTCCGTCGACCCGGGCGCGCTGAGCGACGTGGCGGCGGCGTTTTACCTCCGCGCGTATCGCGAAGACCATCTGTCGGATCTGCTGGCTGCGCTGGAGACCGCGCAGCGCGCGGTCAACGCAATGCCTGAGAATCCGGCCGCGCGATTCAATCTCGCGCTCATCCAGGAAACGGCCGGCCTGCACGACGCGGCGATCCGGTCGTGGGACGCGTTTGCAAAGGATGATGAAACGCCGTGGCGGGCCGAGGCGCGCGCGCATCTCGCGCATCTGCGCGCGCCCGACGCCGCCGCACAATGGACATCGAACGTCGCACAATTGCGGACGGCGCTGCAGAGAGGCGACAACGCCGCGGTCCGGAAGCTCATTGCGCATTATCCGACGCCGGCAATGGACTATTTCGAGCAGGTCGTATTGCCGCAGAACGATGCCGTTGCCGCAACGACGCTGGCGACGGAATTATCGGCGCGGCTCGGAGGCGATCCCTACCCTCTCGACGCGGCACAGGCAATGACGCGCGCACACGCGGGACATGTTGCCTTCGCCCATGCGCAATTCGCGGAAGCGGCGCCGCTGCTCAGGAGCGCGGGCAGCCCGCTCTATGCGGTGGCGGAGATCGAGCACGCACTGTCGTTCCGCTTCGATTCGTCGGACACGAGCGAGCGCGCCCTTGCGCTGCTGGAGCCGCTCGAAGCCGAGGCGCGCAAACATCGGTATGCGCACCTCCTGGCGCGCATCCAGTCGACGCGCGGCTATCTCCACTATCGCCGCGGCCAGTTCCTCATCGCGATGCGCGACTATCACGCCGCGCTCGATACCTTTTCGCGCTTCCGCGATCTCGAGAAGATCGCCAGCATCCATAGAAGCAACAACGGCAACTATCGCCTGCTGGGGCAGCCCGAGCTGGCGTGGCGGGAGGGATTGCAGGCGGTGCGTCTTCTTCCGCGCACGGTGAACTCGCGCCGCAGGCACGTCATCCTCGGCGAGGCAGCCGAGGCGGCGCTGGCGCTCGGATATCGCCGGGCGGCGCTCATGTATCAGGAAGCCGCGCTCCGGCAGCTGCAGAAAAACCTTCTGTCGATCCCGCCGAACCGGGTGGACGACATCCGGAAAGCACAGCAGCAGATCGGGATCGCCCTTCGCTCGCGCGCGGGCATCGAATTACAGCTCGGTGCCATCGCCGACGCCACGAGCGATCTCGACGAGGCCTTTCGCCTGATCGGCGCGCGCGATGCGACCCGGAACCTGTTACAGGCGCGGACGCACGAATTTCGCGGCGAGGTGCTGCTGCATACCAATCCGCGCGGCGCGATGGAAGAATTCACGACCGCGCTGGGACTCGTGCCGGGCACCGAATTACGCGCCTTTCGCGCCGACCTCTATGCGGAGCGGGCGGAGGGAGCGCGGCTCGCGGGACAGACCGGCGACGAGGAGCGCGATCTGCAGGCCGCGTTACGCGAATTGCGCGAGGAAGAGACGCAGCTGCTGAACGAGCGGAAGCGCGGCGAGGGAGAGGCGTACTGGAGCGCTTATTTCGCCCGATCCGATCAGACCTACGACCGCCTGATCCGCCATTTCGGAGAGAGCGGCCGGTGGGAGAACGCGTTCAATATCGACGAGCGGTCGCGCGCCTTCGAGCCGCTGAACCTGATCCTCCGCCTCGACAGCACGCCCGCCGCGTTTCGCGCGCTGGTCCCCGGCGGCGAGGCGATGGGCCTCGCGGCCATTCAGAAATCGCTGCCGCCCGGCGTCGTGCTGCTGCAATACTCCGTCCTCGGCGACGGGACGTATACGTGGGTCGTCTCGAATGAGGGCGTCCGCTATCTCCGGCAGCGCGCCACCGCCGCCAATGTGAACGGCTGGAGCCGCGCGATTCAGCAGGCCGTGCGGCGGCGCGACGAGAAGAGCCTGCAGCGCTCGCTGGCCCGCGTCCACGACGAACTGTTCGCGAAGCCGCTGGAAGCCATCCGCAACCCCGCGCGCATCGTCATCGTTCCGGACGGCGGCATGCACGGCCTGCCGTTCGCGGCGATGTACGACAGCGGTACCCGGCAATATCTCGTCGAACGGGCGCCGCTGGAGATCGCGGGCAGCGCGACGCTGTACATCTACTCGCTTCTGCGCGACCGGGCGATGCGGTCGAGCCGGTCGCGGTCGGTGCTCCTGATCGGCAATCCGGCATTCGTCGCGACGGATTTCGCGCAGGGGCTGAAGCCGCTCCCGCACGCACAGGAGGAAGTCGGGCAGATCCGCGCGTTCTATCGGAACGCGGAAGTCCGTACCGGCGCGGAAGCGACCGTGGAAGAGTTTCTCGCGCGGGCGCGGAACAAAACCATCATCCATTTCGCCGGACATTCCATTGTGAACGAGCGCGAGCCGTGGAACTCGATGCTGCTGTTCGCGGGGAACAACGGCGCGATTACGGCAGCGGAATTACTGAAGCAGCTGAACCTCGAGCAAACCCGTCTCTTCGTCCTGTCCGCGTGCAGCAGCGCGGGCGGGCATCCTGTTGGTCCCGAGGGTGTGTCGCCGCTGGTGCGGCCGCTCATCACCGCGGGCGTTCCGGCCGTCATGGGCACTTTGTGGGACGTGGAGGACGCCACAGCGGAACCGCTGTCGGTGTCTTTCCATCGTCACTACGAACAGGGCAGTGACGCTGCGATGGCATTACAGGCCGCACAGCGCGAACTGCTCCGGGACGGAAACCGCGGCCTCAGGTCGGTCCTGGCGTGAGCTCCGTTTCAGGTGGTCGGTCACGGATCGTCACCGTTCGAGTCGACGCCACAACGACTTGATGGAGGAACACACCTTGGATTTCATCGTACGCATTCTCTTCACCGGGATGATGGTCTTCATCCCCAATAGCAACGGCACCCAGCTCGACGTCGTCCTGCTCAATGTCGGACACGCCCACGCGATCTCCGACGGCACCACCCTCACCTACCACAAACCGCTGCTCCTCGCCCGCGCCGGCGGCTGCACGGGGACGTGTCCGAAGAACGACCCCGACATCGCCACGTTCGTGTTCGGCGACAAGCCGACCGACGCCGCGATCGACGCGCTCGAAGCCGCGCTCGACGGCGGCGGCGCATGGCAGCTCACCGGCTCCGACATTTCCGTCGTCAAAGGCTCGGGCGATCCCGACCTGCCGGGACTCGACTTCGTCGAAGGCGTCCGCAACGGCATCATCCCGACGACCGCCGGCGAGCGCGCGGACTACAGCTGGCTCGCGAAACTGGCGGAGATCTGCCCCTCCTGCGGCCTCGACGACTCGATCCTCGACGAAGATCCGCCGGCGGGTCTCGTCGCCGCGCGCTTCCGGCTGACGACCGGCAGCGTCTTCACCTACTCGATCGCGCAGATCGGCGCCAACGTCACGCCGGTGCACTTCAAGCGCCTCGACGGCACGGGCAGCGCGTCGTCGTACACCCAGGCGATCGCGACGTGGATCGGCGCGGACATCGAAGTCTCGGGCGACAGCATCCAGCTCGTGGAGTCGAAGTACGACAACAGCACCGGCCGCACGATGGAGCTGACGCCCGACGAGAACGACCGCATCGAGATCGCGGTCCTCAATCTGCCGCCGCTCGTGCCGGCGGCGCCGAGCGGCATGCCCGGCGTCGGCAAGCATTTCGAGCGCTATTACGACGTGGCGGAGAACCCGCCGTCGGCGAGCGCGCGGCTCGTGCCGCTCGCCGGCGCGGCGCCCGGAACTGCTTCGTATTCCGTGGTGACGTGGGACTCCGTCCACCCCGAAGAGGAGCTGTGGTCCGAGCTCCTCAATGCACTGCGGCTGAACGTCGGCCGCAGTCCCTACGAAGTCACGCTCTGTCCGCCCGCCGAGCCCTGAACGTTCCGAACCGGGCCGCTGCCGCAGGGCGGCGGCCCAATTCAGGAGAACGCATGAAGCGAATGGTCACAGCGATCCTGTTCATGCTGAGCGCGTGCAACGCGAACCAGCCGCCCGCCCAGGACCTCGCGCGACGGAGCGCGGCGAATGCGCTCACCGATCGCTACGCGCACTCCGCGCTCGCGCGCTGGGACGTGCGCGGGCATGCCGCGGGCGACGACTGCGGCGTGCTGTACGTCGAGACGGAGATCATCCTCGAAGACTCGATGGTGGAGGCGCTGCATTACGGCGTCGGCGCGTATGACGTGTACCGCGGCGGGATCCGGCAGTACTCGCGCGACCGCGCATTCCGGGGAGTCGCGTACAAGGACGGCTCCGGAAAAGTCTGGACGTTCGGCGAAGTCGGTCCGGCCGAGGCAGGGGCGATCGTGCCGTGTGGATGAGGGTGCTGCTCGCGGTTTGCGCGCTCGCCGCGATGGACGCGCAGGCGGAACGGCGCGCGCTCCTGATCGGCGTCAACGACTACATGGCTTCCTCGCGGACGATGCCCGACCGCGGCTGGAAGAACCTCCGCGGCGCCGTCAACGACGTCGAGGCCATCCGCGAGATGCTCGTCCTCCGATACGGGTTCGCCGACCGCGACATCGCCACGCTGACCGATCAGCGCGCGACGCGCGAGGCGATCCTGCAGTCGCTGGAGCAGCAGCTCGTGAAGCCCGCGGCGAAGGACGACGTCCTGCTCTTCTACTACGCGGGCCACGGCTCGCAGGTGCGCAACTCCCTGTCCGACGAGCCGGACCGGATGGACGAGTCGATCGTGCCCGCCGACGGGCACGACATCCGCGACAAGGAGCTGCGCGTCCGGTTCAACGCGATCCTCGACAGGGGCGCGCGGCTCACGGTGATCCTCGACAACTGCCACAGCGGCTCGGGCGCGCGCGGACTCGCGGACGGCGCGCGGCGCGGCGTGCGGCCCGACCTGCGCGACATCGCGGACGGGGCGCGCATGCCGCGTCCCGAAGACCGCGGCGCGCTGATCCTCTCGGCCGCGCAGGATTTCGACGAAGCGTGGGAGACGCGCGACGAGCAGCGCAGGTTCCACGGCGCGTTTTCGTGGGCGCTGCTGCGCGCGATGCGCGACGCCTCCGACGGCGAGAGCGCGAGCGAGACGTTTCTGCGCGCACAGGCGCGGCTGCGCGGAGAGACGCCGTTCCAGGAGCCGGTGATGGCCGGCAACGCGGGCGCGCGCAATGGCCCCTTCCTCGACGCGGGCGCCGTCCGTCATCGCACGGCGGTCTTCGTCGAGAAGGTGCGGCGCGACGGGACGGTGCTGCTGCAGGGCGGCTGGGCGCACGGTCTGTCTCCCGGCACCGAGCTGCAGCACGCGGCGACGCGGCTCACGGTGACGGCGCTCGTCGGCATCGCCCGCAGTCAGGCGCGCGTCGCCGAGGGACCGGCGATCCAGCCGGGGGCGATGCTGGAGGTCGTCCGCAATCTCCAGCCGTGGGATCAGCTGGAGTCGCCGCCGTCGCCGTTCCGGCTGGCGCTGCGCAACGCGAGGACGGGCGAGCGGGCGAGCGCGACGCTCGTCGGCGGCGAGTCGTACGAGATCGTGCTCCGCAGCGCGGCGCCCGGACCTCCGCGCTACGTCTATGTCTTCGTCGTCGACAGCCGCGGGACGAGCTTCCTGCTCTATCCGCGGCATGGCTCGGTCGAGAATCGGTTTCCGTCCACGGCGCCCGAGATCCGCCTCGGCAGGGACAGCGCGTTCGAGGTCGCGCCGCCGTACGGCGTCGATACGTATTTCCTGCTGGCCACCGGCGAGCCGCTGCCCGATCCGTGGATCCTGCAGTGGGACGGCGTCCGCTCGCGCGGTCCGCTCGACCGGCTGCCGGCGTGGTCGCTCGAGAAAGTTTCGTTCGAGTCCGTGCCGCCACGCCACAAATCCCGCGCCCCGGTGTCTCAAAAGTGACCTCCTCTCCGTCGAGGTCCGCAGGCAATCACTCCTTCGAACGATGATCCACCGGCGGGTGCCCAGGCGGATGAGGAGGTCCTACATCGGGAGAGGATCGAGTGGCGCAATACAAATATCGCGAGGCCCTGATGCAGACCAGCAACGCCGCGTTCGACACGCGGCACGCACCCGGCACGACCGTGCAGAACACCGGCATTTACCGATGCGCGGGCTGCGGCGACGAGATCGCAATCTCGAAGGGCCAGACCCTCCCGACGCTGACGCGCCACCAGCACGAGCCGGGGCAGCGCAAGGTGGAGTGGCAGATGCTGGTGTTCGCGGAGGTGCGGAAGTAGCTCACACCGGCGTCACGAGCATCACGTTCCGGTAGTCCTCGATCATCGAGAACGCCTCGTCCTGCAGCTCGTTCAGCCAGTACTCGCCCTGATAGAACGCGGCCTTGCGGCGATCGCGCTCGGCGAGGCTCGGGAAGCCGCGGAACCAGGTGAGGACGTCGTCGTCGCCGAGGTCGTCGAACGGGCCGTGGACCGTCATGCCGAGGCGGATGTGGGACTCGAGCGTGCGGTCGCGCAGGAACGCGGCGAAGCGGGCCCGCGTGCCGGGGACGAGGCGGTACTGGCGGATCTCGAGGACCGGCGACTCGGCGATGCGCGCGAAGTCTTCGAAGCGCGCGATCGTCGAGCCGGTCGCGGGAGCGAGCACGCGGACGCCGGACCCGCATTGCGCCGCGATGCGCTCCTCGCGATCGCGGAAGCCGTGCAGCCAGACGAACGTGTCGTCGTCGCGGAACGAGAGATAGCGGCCGAGGACGACGCCCGTCGCGGGCGGCGCGGCCTCGAGCTCCTGCAGCCGGTTCCAGCGGCGTTCGTCCTCGAGTGTTTCGACGTGCAGTTCGATTTCCATGGTCAGGCTCCCGCGCGCGTCATGTCCATGATCCAGTTCGTTTCCCACGTCGCGCCGCCGTCGCCGGAGAACGACTGTTCCCACCGCGCGGTGCCGGGCGTCTCGTGCGTCCAGACGAAGCGGACGCGGACCGGCCGGCCCTCGTGCTCGTCGTCGCCTTCGAACGTGCCGACGCCGCCGGTGAAGCGCCCGACCACCGGCGGATCGAAGATGCCGCGATTCGTGGAGGCCCAGTAGATGCTCCACTGCTCGCTGGCGCGGTCGAAGAGACGCACGGTCATGCCGACGAAGCCCGGCCGCCACGCGCCGGCGATGAAGGAATCGATGTTGCCGAGGCCTCCGGGCAGGAACTGCGCGTCGGCGACGGCGTCGAACTCCTCCCATTCCGTCGAGCCGCAGAGGCGGCCCTTCAGGTATCGGTTCCGGACGTTCCAGCGTCCGATCCAGAAGTCGAAGTCGTGCATGCGCCGCATGCTAGCCCGCGTCAGTGGCTCCACTCAATGACCACATCCTCGCCATCTGTTATAACCACTTCGTGCTCCTGCCGCTCGGCCGTTCCGCTCCGCTGTACCGGCGCATTTACGAGGCGCTGCGGCAGAAGATCCTGAGCGGCGAGCTCGCCGCCGGCGCCTCCCTCCCCGGCACGCGCACGCTCGCCCGCGACCTCGGCGTGTCGCGCATCGTGGTGCTGGCGGCGTTCGAACAGCTCGCCGCCGAGGGATACATCGAGTCGCAGATCGGCTCGGGCTCGCGCGTCGCGGTGCAGGTGCCGGCGGTGCAGGCGCCGTCCCGGCACCGCGCGGCCGACGCAGCCGAGGCGACGGTCTCCGCGTACGCGCGCCGCGCGCGGCAGCTCTCGCCGCAGGAGCCGCCGGGACAGGAGCCGAGCCGCGCGAAAGGCGCGATCGACTTCCGCTACACGACGACGGTGCCGGACGCGCGGACGGTCACGCTCTGGCGGCAGGCGATCGCGCGCGCGGCGGCCGAGCCGCAGGTCGACTATCCGGACCCGGCCGGGCTGCCGTCGCTGCGGCGCGTGCTCGCGTCGCATCTGCGCGAACAGCGGGGCGTCGCCGCCGACGCCGAGGACATCGTGATCGTGAGCGGCGCGCAGCAGGCGATCGATCTGACGGCGCGCGTGCTCTGCGACGCCGGCACGCGCATCGGTCTCGAGGATCCGCACTATCAGGGCACGCGGCAGGCGTTCGCGGCGGCGGGCGCGCGGGTGGTGCCGTGCGCGGTGGATGACGAGGGGCTGGACATCGAGCGCCACGCGAAGCGCCTCGGCGACGCGCGCGCGGTGTGCGTCACGCCGTCGCATCAGTTTCCGACCGGCGCGATCATGAGCGTGGCGCGGCGGCTGGCGCTGCTGCAGTGGGCGGGCGCGCGGCGGGCGTGGATCGTCGAGGACGACTACGACTGCGAGTTCCGCTACGGCGTGGGCGCGATTCCGGCGCTGCAGGGGCTCGATGAGCGCGGGCGCGTGATTTACATCGGGACGTTCGCGCGCATGCTCTTCCCCGCCCTCCGCCTCGGATACATCGTCGCGCCGCCGGCGCTGCGCGAGGCCTTCCGCACGGTGAAGTGGCTCGCCGACCGCGGCAGCCCCGCGCTGGAGCAGCAGGCCGTCGCGTCGCTGCTCGAGTCCGGCGCGTACGAGAGCCTGCGCCGCCGCAGCGTGCGCGCGCTGACGGAGAAGCGCGACCGCATGGTCGCCGCGATCTCGTCGCATTTTTCCGATGCGATCGCGACCGGCGCGTCCTCGGGAACACACATCTTTCTGCGCCTGCCGCGCCTCCGCGCCGACGCGACGGAGCGATTGATCGAGTCCGCCCGCGGGCTCGGCGTGCATGTGTACAGCGGCCGTCCGTACTACGCGCTCGCGCCACGCCACGCGACGCTGCTCCTCGGGTATACGACCGTCGCGGCCGCGGATATCGAGCGCGGCGTGGAGCGACTCGCCGCCGCGTATCGGAGCGTGTAGGGCCGGCTGGAGAGCCGGTCCTACATCTGCAATACTCCCTGGCGTGTACCGATTTCTGCGCTACGTTCCGAAGAATCACCTGAGCCGCACGGTCGGCCGGCTGATGCATGCGCGATGGCCGCGTCCGATCGCAAGGAGGCTGGTGCACTGGTTCGCGAATGCGTATCAGATCGATGTCGACGCGGCGGGAAAGCCGGCGCACGAGTATCCGTCGATCGGACATTTCTTCATTCGCGATCTGCGCGAGGGGCTGCGTCCGGTCGAGAGCGACTTCGTGAGTCCGGTCGACGGGACGCTGCGCAATTTCGGCACAGTGCGCGGCGGGCGCCTGGAGCAGATCAAGGGGAAGACGTACACGCTGGCGCGTTTCCTCGGCGATGAGGAGATGGCGCGGCGCTATGAGAACGGGGTGTTCTTCAACCTCTATCTGTCGCCGCAGGATTATCACCACGTGCATTCGCCGGCGGCCGGCGAAATCACGCGCAGCGTGCACATCCCCGGCAAGCTCTGGCCGGTGAACGACTGGTCGATGGCGAATGTGGACGAGCTGTTCTCGATCAACGAGCGGGTGGTGACGTACATCGAGACGCCGTCGTTCGGGCTGGTGGCGGCGGTGATGATCGGCGCGACGAACGTGGGGAAGATTTCGGTGGCGTACGACTCGTTCATCTCGAACACCGCCGGCCGCGCGGTGACCGCGGTGCGCAATTACTCCCCTCCCATCCCGATCCGCGCCGGCGACCGCCTCGGCACGTTCCACATGGGCTCGAGCGTGGTCGTGCTGGTGGAGCCGGGACGGATCGATCCCGAGCGCGTGCGGCTCGAGGCGGGGAAGAAGGTGCGATACGGGGCGGCCGTGCTGCATTCGTGACGATGGTTGCCGGGTTGCTGAGCAACCCAGCAACCTTACTTCTTGTCCTTCTTCGGCTTCTTCTTTTCCTTGCGCGTGTTCATGCCTTTGGCCATGAGTTCCTCCGAACGAAACTATGGTAGCGCAAGGTACGCCGGCTATGGATAGTTCGCGTCCGAGCAGCCGACGCTGTCCGTGCCGTACTGCGGACAGGTAAATCCGGCAAGGGACAATGGAATCTGCGGCGCGTTCGGGAACTGCGCGGCGAGGAGATAGTGCAGCAGGAAATGCGCACGCGCGGTCGCCATATCCTCCATGTGAGCGCTGTTGCGGATGGTGACCGACGCGGGCGACACCAGCTCGAAGTCGCCGGTCAGGGCGCCCGGAGGGTTGCCGGGCAGCGGCGACAGCGTCACCTTCACCGTTGGATCCGTCGTCTCGATGACCAGCGTCACCTCCGCGGCCTTGCCGTCGCGCAGGCACGCGGAGAACGTCCCCGAGGCCGTGGTGAACACGGAGGCAACCACCGGCCAGCTCAGGTCGGAGATCGGCGGCGACAAGACCTCGATGCCTGCCATCTGGGCCGCCAGCCCCGGAACCGTGTGGAAGTAGCTCTCTTCGTAGACGATGCGGCCCGCACCGTTCAGCACGCCCACGTTCTGCCCCATCAGCGAGAGCGTCTGGTTCTCCGGAAAATCGACCGTCGGCGAGATGGTCATGGACGCGAGGTGGGGCGGGATGTCAATTCCGTCGATGACGTTCTGGCCGCTGCCGTTCACGAGAACGGTGCGGTGCAGGACTGCGTCCGGATCCTCGACGAAGTGCGTGCAGACTCCAACGAATGAAATCGTGACGATACCCATGGCCCTCTCCTCCTTTTCAGGTTGATGGAATCCGGGTGGTGAGCACGGCCACGGACTTCCAGACCGTGCGCTGCGGATCGCGAATGAGCTCGAGCTGCGTCTGGCGGACCGCCTCGGCGGCGCTCATGCCCGCGGCGAGGCGGCCGTGCACGCGCTCGAAGAACACGCGCGCATCGCGATCGGGAATCGGCGCCAGCGTGCCGATGACGTCCCCGGCGCCGGCGGCGACGAACGCGCCGCCGAGGCTCAGCCCGCGGATCCATGGAGCCTGCGGCGCGCGCAGCGTGTTGCAGGCGGCGAGGACGACCACCGGCGAGCGGCCGAGGTTCGCGGGAGCGAGCGTGCGCCAGGACATCCGCTCCCGTTTTCCCGGAGGACCGATCAGCAGCTCCGTATCGGCGACGGACGGATCGCCGCTGCTATGTCCCGCGAGATGGATCACGTCGGCGTCGCGCGCGGCGGCGAAGAATTCCGGCAGCGTGGTCTTCTCCGTCGCGAGCTCGGTCGAGCGCGCGTAGAGCCGGCGCACGCCCGCCAGCTCCGCCACGCTTTCGGGCAGCGGGACGGCGTCGGACGCCAGCTCCACCGCGACCATCGAGCGCGGCGGCGCGACGCGCGCGGCCGGACGCAGCCCGCTCGCCGACAGCGTGAGCGACACCGGCAGCTGTTCGATGAGCGTGCGGCGCGTCGCGGAGTCGACGAGCGCGGGAAACGGCACGTGCTCCAGCCGCGGACCGGGGACGACGATCAGCTGCCGCGCCGACGCGAGCTGCGGCGCGGCGGGACGAACGAGAAGATCGTAGAGCTCAGACGACGCGGCCGCATCGCCGCGCGCGGCGGCGTCGGCGAGCGCGGTCAGCTGCGCCGACGCGATCGGCCGGCGATGCGCCTCGGCATGACCGGCGCTCACGCCGAAGACGACCGTCTCCTCAGGCAGTACCGCGAGCTCGAGCACCATCGCCGCGCTGCCATGAAGCCGGCGCTGCAGCTCGGCGAGCTCGATGACCTCCGCGCCGGTACCGCGCTGCGCGAGCGCGCGCTCGGCGTACGCGAACGCGGCCGGGGTGTCGCCGCGGGAGAGCGCCAGCGCGAGCGCATCCTGATACAGCGCGTTGCCGGCATCGAACACGCCCGTGCCGGCGATGCCCTCCGCAAAACGAATCGGATGCCGTTCGTACTCGGCGATCCCGTCGTCGAGATCGCGGCGCGCGGCGTCGCGCTCTCCGAGGCGCAGCCGGGCGCGCGCGCGCAGGAGGTGACACTCCGCGAGAAACATCGGCGCCTGGATGGCGCGGTACCCATCGATCGCGCGGTCGAGCAGCCCGGCCGCGCGGCGCGCGTCGCCGCGCAGCGCGGCCGCGCCTCCCGCGAGATCGGCGTCGGTGAGCGCGCGCTGGCGCGGGCCCGGCTCGCCGATGCGCGCCGCGACCATGGCGGACTCGCGCGCGATGGCCGCCGCGGCCGCATCGTCGCCCGCGCACGCTTCGAGCATGGCCTGGCGCGCGAGGACGTTGGCCGTGATGACGTCGTTGCCGCCGTCGCGCTGCGCGTCGCGCTGGAGCTGCGCGAGCGAGCGCGCGGTCGCGAGCTGGCCGCTGCGCAGTTCCACCGCCACCGTGTCGCCGATGCCCACCAGCAGCCGGTCCCCGCGCCCGCTCGCGCTCAGCATGCCGAACGAGCGGATCCGCGCGGCCCATGCTTCATCGGGGCGGCCAAGGGTCACCAGCACGTTGGCGTGAAGCGTTTCGAGAAAGCCGCAGTTGCTCGTCTCGCCGAGATCGCAGAACGTCTCCGCCGCCTCGCGCGCGAGCGGCGCCGCCGCGCTCCAGTCGTTGTCGTTCGAGAGGCAGAGCACGAGCTCCCAGCGGATGTGTCCCGCGAGCGCGCGGTAGCGCGGATGCGCGGCGCTCTCGCGCAGCAGCGACTCGAGCTCGGCGCGCGCGGCGGCGACGTCGCGCTGGTCGAAACGCGTGCTGGCGGCGTAGTAGCGCGCGAGCCATGCCATCGGACTGCCGCCGCCGGCGAAGAGTCGTGCGGCGCGACGAAGATCGGACTCCGCATCCGCGAGTGCCTGCTTGCTGTAGGCAATGCGCCCGCGCCGGTACGCGACGTGCCCCTCGGCGAGCGCGCGCTGCCGCTCCGGCGTGGCCGCGTCGATCGCGCGCACGGAGTCCTGCAGCAGGCTCTCGCCCGATGCCTGCATGAGTGCGCCGCCGATCGCGCGCGCGACCGCCAGCTGCCGCGCGGCCTCGGCGCGATCGTCGCGCAGCAACGCCTCGGCCCAGTGCCCGAGGTACTCCCCTTCTCCGAACGCGCGGCTCTGCTGGCGATACTGATTGACGAGCTCCGCGACCGTGGCGGCGTCGCCGGCGACGGCCGCTCGCTCGAGACGCGGCTGGTCGCTGCGGAACTGCTTGTCGCTCGTGGTCTCGGGAAGGCGCGCGAGGCGCTCGCGCGCTTCCTTCGCCCAGGGCGACGACGGGTCGGCCGCGAGGTAGCGCTGCCACGCCTCGCGCGCGGCCTGCGACAGGCCGAGGCGCTCGAGGATCAGCGCGCGGTTGAACAGCGCCTCGGCGAGCCGCGCGTCGATGCGCAGCGCGGCGTCGGCGTCGGCGAGCGCCGCGGGATACAGCGAGTCCGTGCGCATCCGCGCCGCGGCCGCGTATTCGGCGGCGGCGAGATCGTTTCGCAGCCGGGCATCGTTCGGCGACGCATCCGCCGCGGCGCGCAGCTTCGCCACCGCGTCGAGCGGGCGGTCGATCAGCATCAGCGCCACGCCGGCCGCGCGCAGCGACTCCGGCGACGGATCGCCATTCGCGCGCGCGAGGATCTCCCCCGCCGCCCCGGCGAGCTTCAACTGCTCGGGATCGGGGGCGGTCTGCGACTCGCGCATCGGCCCGCTCCACGGCGACCACGCGAACCCGCCCGTCAGGCGCGGCTCGAGGATGCGCGCGGAGCGCGGCGAGAGCGAGACGAGACGGCGGATCGGATCGCGCTGCTGCACGATCCGCTGGCGCAGCAGCAGCGCGCCGGCGAAGACGATGGCGATGGCCGCGGCGGCGGCGAGCAGAGGCCAGGCGGACGAGCGCGCTGCCCGCGGCTGCAGGGCTTCGACTTCGGCCGTGCAGTCCGGGCAGTGTCTGAGGTGCGCCAGCACCGGCGCGATCTCCGCTCGCATCAGCTTTCCTTCCGCGAACGAGGCGAGCGTTTCCGGATCGAGGTGACTCATCGCTGCTCCTCGCCCGAGGCGGCTGCCGGGTTCACTTCTCCCGAGGGCGGCATGGAATGCGTTTTCCCGTCGAAACCGAAATCCATTTCCTGCGAGGCCTCCCCGATCACGCTCGACAGCACGGCGGCATCGAGTCCCGCCGCGCCGAGCGCGGAGCCGAGCTTGTTCAGCAGCGCCTCGATGCGGCGATAGAGCGGACGCTGCGGAAGACGCAGCATGCGCGAGATGTCGGCGATGGACATGGACGAGCCGTAGCGGAAGCGGATGATCATCACGTCCTCGTCCTCCCACCCGTCCAGCGCGCGGCGCACGACCTCGCTGGCGCGCGCGGACAGGCGGCGCACGTCGGCGGACAGCGCGCGCGCGTCGGCGTGCTCGCGGCTGGCGAGCGAGGACTCCGCGGCTTCCTCGAGCGCCACCGCGCGGAGACGGCCGTGGCGGCGCGGCAGGCGGCCGGCCATGGCGGTGACGTCCGCGCTCGTGAGCGACGGATCGCGCGCCATCACGATCGGCAGCACTTCCGCGAGCGGGCGGCCGTCGCGAATCAGCAGGGTCTCGAGCAGCACGCCGCTGGCGCCGCACCGCGTCGCCTCGGCGGACGGCGTCCAGCGTCCCAGCTCATGATCGCGGCGGTCGCTGAGGAGGCGGCGGATGACGACGCTGAGATAGCCGGCCAGCGAACAGCGTCCTTCCCATTTGCGCAGAATGGCGTAGTCGTCCTCGAGCAGCGCGAGCTTCACCGAGGACGCGAAGTCGTCGGCGTCGTCGTCCCGCAGGCGCGCACCCCGGCAGACCTCGCGGCTGACGCGGTCGATGACCGGCAGGTTTTCCCTGAACAACTTTTCCGGATCCATTTGCTGAAGGGGAAATGCAGAGGGAATGATAAGCCGCCGGATGGAAAAACGGACTCGCCCCCGGGGATTCGTCCATTTCCCCTTGCGGAATCGCGATTCAGGACATAAGCAGAGAGATACGGAGCGCTTTCCGGACCGCAGGAGGAGTGCTTCCGGGCAAAAAACAGGGTATGCTGTGTGGGACTCCCCCAAAGAGAACACATGGCAGAGCCGTCATGACCGATGCGAGGTCGATGACTGTCGGACTACCGTTTCGCGGCGATTCGTCGCGTGAGCGGTACTTGTATTTCCGCGATCTACCCCCACATCTTCCAAATTTGAGGGTAGGAGTGGTGACGGCTGTGTCACTCCCACAGTTGGGTCAATCGAAAAGCGGGCGCAACAGGAACAAACGAATCGGGCACACGTTTCGTATCAGAGGAAGCTATGCCTCTAATAAATGAAGAGTTAGCAGCGAACGAGGAGCCGGGAATCATCGATCCGGCCGACGAACATCTCGAACGGTCCTGTGAGGATTTTGCTGAATACGAGAGCGCGGTTAGCAGGGACACGATGCCTCTCGACTATCTCGCCGAG
>Ga0134123_10000362_pt1 | contig 30692 bp, 36 predicted proteins | sample KB303_FD_96460 | JGI IMG/M metagenome (GOLD analysis project Ga0134123, IMG submission 96460) | Terrestrial soil microbial communities without Nitrogen fertilizer from Kellogg Biological Station, Michigan, USA - KB3-0-3 | ecosystem: Environmental > Terrestrial > Soil > Unclassified ...
AGCCCGCGACACGGAGGGTCTGGCCGGTCCAATTGACTATCTCTCCGCCGATCACTAGCCAGTTCACAGTCTTCCCGTCCTTGCTCAGCGGGATGATGTCGGCCGGGTTAGCCCACATGCCAAGCCAAACCGGGACTGTTGCCTCGGTACCTGCGACGGGTGTGAAACCCGAACGATGGATGGGAACGGCAAGCGCGGTCCGTTGCGCGGCGCCGCTTGAGTCGATTACCCGCACACGGGCGATATAGTGCGTCAAGGCCCACTCACCGTCCAGGCGTGTGCCGTGATAGTCCGCTCCGGGGGCCATCTGGGCCGGTTGACCGGAGAAGATGTCGGTGGAATCGAGCATCTTCGTGAGCCGGTCGGGCCAGAACCAGCCGTGGTAGGCGCGGATCAGCTCGGCCTCGACGATGTCGACCGGGCCCGAAGCCGTGCTCGTGAGGTGGAGGTCGAGCGAGGAGTCCTGCTCGAAATAGCCGTTTCCGTCGGTCTTTACGTCGCTAACGGCGGCCGTACCCGATAACGCGACCAGCGTCGCACTCTCCTTGTACGCCGATCGCGGGAACCCGTGGCGAAAGTGCACGAATTGATCTGCCGACACGGGAAGCGTGCGCGCCTCCACCATGTAACTGCAGTACAGCGGGACGTCCATGTTGATCTCGCCCTGGTCTTGTCCCGCGCCCCACCACCACAGCTTGGCGAATGAATCTTTCGCGTTCACCCAGGCCGCAGCGAAATGCGTCTCAGTTCCCTCTTGGAAGCTGTCGATCGAGACCAGCCGGCCAGGAAAGTCCTCGAGCTTCTGCCTCAAGTCGTCAAACGTTGTGTCCGGCGTCCAGTCCCAGCCACGGTGTTCCGAGCCGGTGTTGTTCACCCAAACCGCGGCGTAGAGCCGCTGCCCATCCTGCACGTAGGTCGTCAGCGAGATGATCCGCTTCGACCTACCGACCTTTGCTGCCAGTTGGGCACTCGTCAACGCTGGATGCCAGCCCCAGACCTTCTTAAAGTCGCCGGTATTCTTCACCCACACCCCGGCGAACTGAATGCCGGTTCCGTCTTGGACAAACGCATCGATGTGAATTAGCCGACCCTGCGCCTTCTGCACTATCGTCTTCAAATGGGCACCGGTGCTGCCCGGATGCCAGTTCCAATCCGTCTGGTCAGCACCCTTGTTGGCGATCCAAACGGCCGTAAACGGAACCGACGCACCGCCGTCGCGCCGATGAACCGAGATCAGCCTACTGCCCGTCGAGGTTAGCGTCGCCTTCAGCGCAGTGATGTCAATCGATGCTCGCCAACCCCACTTCGCCGGCACACCCTCGTAGTCACCCATCTTGCACGCTCCTACATACCGTTTTGCGTAATCTGAATTTGCGATTCAAGAGGCATTCCGAGGCCAGTGATCACCAATTGACCTCTCAGATATGGCCTCACCGTCAAGTCCTGCAATGTAAAACGTCGTAATAGTGCCGCAAGGTACGCGCCAGCCGCGAGTTGCTGAGAAAAACGGGTAACACCTCCGGGGGAGTCGTCAGCGGCACAAGTTTGGTTGTTAGTGTCACAAATGTCCGTGTAACCAAAATGATTGGCGCCGACAAGAGAGATGAGCACTTTCGGAGCCTTCGCGGAGCTATACACTGCGTCCGGATTCGCGCCTTGTTTGGTATCGTTGGTGCCTTTTAGAATCATCATCGCGTGTGGCGACTGTTCGGCAGCCAACCCTGGAGTAGAAGTCACAGGAGCTATGAGCCCTATAGAAACAGGGCTCGGGGCACCGGATGAAATTAGTTCCCCTCGCGCTCGAAGGCATGCTGCGCATCCTGTGGAATGTCCCACGAGGACGAGCCGTTGGATGTCGAAAGCACCCGAGAAAACAGTCGCGTTAATGTCAGATAAGTAGTGGAAAAAACCTGCTATTACATGACCTCTATCTACCCCATCAAAATCACTTTGCGCTAGCCACGAAAAATCAGGCACGACGACAGCACATCCGTAGGAAACGAGGTGGTCAATCAAGAGACTCCCTATGCGCTGGTAGTCCACTCGAACATCGATAAGACTCGGATCTATTTGAGGAGGATATGCATTTGGGCAGAGATAAGGGCGTCGCGCGTGAGCAAACAAAACCATCGGCCAAGACTGTGGAGTGTACCCGGCCGGGATAGGCTGACCAACGTCCTCATTGCCGACGCCTCCCGGATAGTACACCATCGCTCTGATACTGCTAGGTTTCGTAAAGACTTCCGTCGGCGAATTGGTACAGGAAATTGCTTGAGTGAAGCTTTGTACGACGCTAGGGGTAGGCATTGCTGACGTCCCGGGTGTCACACCTAACAGGGCCCGGCGTACCATGTACTTACCACCGTAATATGGCGAATCAAAAGGAGGAGCGGGGAGCGGTTTGCAACCCTTACTCCACGCGGCGCAGCTCCATGCGCTTGCAGTGGCGACAGATTTCAGGAATCTACGGCGCGTAACCTGCGAGTCCGGCATCGGTTCCCTCGCGGCACAAGGAATTGATTAATGTTTGCTTTCGGTGGCAATCGCCTCAGTGGGTGATGCACTTCTCTTGGCGGGAACTGCTCTTCGGAGAGGCTCAGGGAGACAATGCTCCAATCACGATAGTTTGTCAAGCATAAAGAATGTTTGTCAGAGTGTTGAGCTTGTTCCGTTTTCGTAACAACTTCGAGCTGATCTGGACACTAGCCGAACTTATTCATTGCTCTGCTGCTTGTTTAAAATATTGGGATGACCACGAATAATGAAACCTTTGCTACTTTTGACGGTGTGCGGTTCGCCTCATGAGAGATGTTTTGAACTGATAATCGTTGGCCGCTTTTGCAGTGATCACCGAGGGGGAACAAAGGGGAATCAGCCCGAAAGAGGCTGGTCAGCGGAAAGGGCACAGTTTAAAGCTTAAACCGACTTAGGTACCCTAAAATCTCACGTGAGAATTCGAGAAGTCGACTTTCCAAGCACCGTAATCGAAGCTCAGAGATCTGGACAGCTTGTATTGTTTGCTGGAGCCGGGGTCTCGAAAGATCCTCCTTCGGACTATCCAGATTTTGAAGGCCTTGCCGCTCAAGTAGGTGGGGCCGCCTATCCTAAACACGACGGAGAGTCCGTTGAGGTCTATTTAGGCCGTCTCGTGTCCAGTGGTATCAAAGTTCACGATCAGGTGCGTGAAATCCTTTCGTCTCCGAACTCCGCACCAAATTCTAACCACTTCGCGCTGATTGACCTCTTCAAGAATCTTGATTGCTTTCGGCTCGTGACAACGAACTTTGATAGGCATTTCGCCACTGCGATGAGCGACCGCTTCGGAATCGCTGGACCTGAGGTCTATTTCGCTCCTGCTTTACCGGTCGGCAGTGGGTTTACTGGGATCGTCAACTTGCATGGAAGTGTTGATCGCGAGTCGTACAGAATGGTCCTCACCGACTCAGATTTCGCCCGCGCCTATATAAACGAGGGTTGGGCTACGAGATTTCTTGAACGACTTTTTTCACGTTTTGTCGTCCTGTTTGTCGGGTACACCATCAGGACATGTTGATGACCTATCTCGCTAGGGGCTTAACGAGCGGTTCGCAAGGACCTGGACGGTTTGTGTTAACTCCGCCACACGATGACACGCGGTGGAGAAATCTGGGTATTGCTCCGGTCCACTATCCCATATCTGAGTCACCCCAACTACGGCACGCTCAACTCACGATTGCTATTGGCGCTTGGGCCGAACAATGCCAAGCCGGAGCGCTTGCTGTCGAGAACCGCGTCCGTGCAATTGTCATTGGGAATGTTCCCGCCTCTCCGGAAGAAGAGGATTTCGTAAGAGACGCGCTTTCAGACATTCCCAGGCTCCGGTTCTTCACGCGATACGCGCGCGGTCCAGAATGGTTGATTTGGGCTGACCGCCAGCCACAATTCCAGGGTATTTTCGCCACGAAGGCGGATTATTCAGAGATTGATGGGGAGCTGGCCAACTGGTTTTGCGGAAACTACGTTGCGCAGCATAGCGATGAAGCATTGGAAATCGTTAGGCGGAGAGGGGCTGGGCCTCTCGTGTGGCGGCAAGCATCTTTTGCGTTGTTTCGTGCGAAGGTGGCTGGGAGTATCTCCACAGAGGTTCTTTCCAAGTGGGTTACTCTGTTAGTTACGACGACAGCGTCAAACTACCACCGCGAGGAATTGGAGTACATTTTCGCGAGCTGTAAATATCCTAGCGACGCAGCTGCCGGCCTTCTTCTTTTCGAACATCTAACGCGGCCCCAGGTTCGCCTTAAGCAATCTCTTCGGTGGTCAGATAAAGACTCCGAGCCGGGCGAGTCCGTTGACGTGGAAATCGACTGCGCCGGGTCTGAACATTGGTTGGCAAAAGGCTGGAATGACTTTTTTGTTCCAAACCTAAGTGCCTTTGCGAAGCAAATCGGCCCGATTGTTAGTGCCCATCTCAATTATGCTCGCCTTTTACACATCGGTTTCGGAAAGAGCGTTTCGTTCGATCGACTGAGTTTTTCGAGAGGGATGGTGGAAACGCGCTGCTCAACGTTCACTCACGTTACGGCCTGCACGCTCGCGGAGTCGCCACGCGACCCTTTCCATCGAAGGCTCCGACAGCTTTGTTGCCTATGCCGCCGCTTCGATTGCAACCGGGTGGAACGAACCAGTTCCCGGGCGGGAGTTGCACCCGCTGAAGTCCAGCGCCTTTTCACGGCGCACTTTATCGCCAACTAGCTATTTCGAGGATGGCGGCTACGCCCCACATGCACCATATGCACGGGATATGTGGTCAACTCGGAAAACTGGACCGGAAGCAGCGTTTTTCTTACGTCCACGCAGCGCAACCCGCATGCCAGGTTTGAGTTCGCTCGGCGCATCCTCCAATTCGTAGCTGCGATCTTTCGTGGATATTTTGAGCCCCTTTTCCGACTTGCTGATGCAGCCCGTTAAAGACGTGTGGCTGCGATGAACAAAGTAGAAAGCGGCTCCCACTCCAACGCCGACTGCCACGACAGCGCCCACGAGTGCTGCGGCACAACCGGAGCAGATGGAGGAGGCTTCAGAACGCCGAGGCGACAGCGATAGAAGCAACAGATAGCACAGGAATATGACCCTAAGTTTCAGACTCATGGCGTATGCCCTTTTGTTGTCTTGTTGTCGTCGAACGAGCGAATCGGCACATTATACATACCGAACAGTGAGGACATGCTGCTTCCAAAGGCCCCACCACTTTGCGCTTTTCATTCGCGTTTTCCGGTGTCAATATGGCGACGTTTCAACAATCATCGTGAAGGCGCACACAAAAGCGCGGGCCCCAGACGGTTATTGCTGACCTAGAGAAGCGGGTTGTAGTGCTAGAAAGCTGCGTCCAAACGGGAGACGTCACCGATCTGAAGGGTAGCCCGGTTGTACATCACGAGGTTGCCACCGATAACTACGTGTACGTAGTTTGGAGGCGGAGGCGGAAGCATCACTTCCAACTCGCGCGGGCACGGCTGCATTTTCTTCTGCAGGCCCGGAGGCAGAGTTCCATTCAAGACCAGTCGACGCTCTAGTCCGGGAGGAAGATGATCGCGTTTGGCCAGACCCGGAGGCAGATGATCCTAGTGAGCGCGGTAGCAGTCGCGGATATCTCGGTCGCGGTCGGCATAGCGGTCGCGACCGTGACCGTGTCCATGACCGCGGCCGTGATCACGATCGTAGTAGGCGCCGTCATCGTCGTCACCGTGCTTGTCATGGCCGTGATATTCCATCCGCGTGACTCCGGCGAATGCAGGTCGATGGGTTCACTGCCACAACGCCCTTCCCCCAGCCTCAAAAAGACCGATTTGCCGCAGTTGATTCAGGCAGAGGTTTCACGTCCGTGAATAGCTGAGTGTTTTGCACAGATGCTTAGCAAGTTGTGGCTGTTCTCTTTCTCCTGAAGAGCAGTGGACACATACCCACAGAGAATATCCACGTCATAGTTTGTCGCGATCTCATCCCACAGATTTTCGAGCCGAATCGCCGCCTCCGCATTACCCTTTGCGAGCAAGAAGGGTGCGCATTCTCCGCAAGCTGCAACCTGGCGACGTCCTCCCTTTGCAGCCTTAGCCGCTCGTTTTATGAGATCGCCCGCCACGTTCGTAAATCGAACCGGATCGGGCAAATCGTTAGCCATAAACGTGGACAAGGTGTCTGGGACATCCAACGGAATGTACATCCCTTGTTCAATGCTCGCACTCACGTCCACTCCGTCGTGGCTTAACCTCTGAAAAAGACTGACACTGTGTGATTCGGTCGCAATAACGATCGCCGGATCCCCCGCTTTCAGAGCGGCTTCGACAAAGCGAGCAAAGCCATCCACAAGCGCTGCATCGTCCCTGTAGAATGCAGCTTCGTGGCGTCTGTTTTCCCCCTTTTGTGCGACCATCTCCGTGCGGTGAGGATGATAGGCACTGCGGTCATTTGGAGTGCTGTCGAGATCGTGACCACCTACACCAGCACTGACAAACCGCTCACCCTCAAGCACGGTCTTTATCGCTGGCATTAGCTCCCTTGAGGCATACGACTTGATGACATAGCCCGATCCCGTGCTCAACGCTTCCATGACAACATCCTGAGAACGTTGCTCGCTCACGAAAAGAATTGTCGCGTTAGGATCATGCTTGCGGATTTGTCGCGCAACCTCAATCCCATTGAGAGTAGGAAGGCCAATGTCCAGCAGGATCAAGTCGGGTTGCAGTTGTATGGCTTTCTGAACCGCCTCTCGCCCGTCGGACGCCTCGCCGATGATCGGAAGTTCTGACGCCTCCTGAAGCATAGAGCGAATGAAGTGAAGCCACGGTTGATAGTCATCAACCACGAGAACTCGCACGACCATTGTGGCCCCCCTGAGAACGTAGACGCCTGTCTACGGAACTTGCGAAAAAAACTTTCCACTAACCTATCATTTTTTACAAAAAGTTGGCCCCCGAAAACATTGCTCGTAGGCAACTCCGACTCCAGGGGATCTAAATTGTTGCCCAAATCTTACGTTGACAACTTTGACGCAGCTTTAGCACTGGGGCGATTTCGGCGTGAACGTCTCCCCGCACTTCCCGCATCGCAGATGGTCAAAATCTAGCCTCTCCCGCTCGCTCGGCTTCAGTTCTGCTCCGCAATGGGGGTAGGTCACACTGAGCGCTGCGCGGATCTTCTTAAGATCGAGCTTGTGACGGCCAGCCACGCGAAACATTATAGGCGAAGAAAAAGCGCAGGTGAGTGATAAGGCCTGGTTTCGACAATTGACCACGGCCCGTGTAAAGCACAATTCCTCTCTGTGCCCCTAGAGCAATAGACACAATGCGGGAGGTGCAAGGCGCGATCCCGAAATCTGAGTTTTCTGCCGACACAGAAACGCTTCTCATTCGATCGACTGCTGTAAAGCTGTACGGAGAAATGTCTGCAGAAGATAGACGACAATGGCTACTGAGGCACCCATCTCGATGACCGTTGTGGCCGCAAAAGGTAACAGCACCGCACACAGCGCCAGTCCCGCAACGGAACCCGCGACATAGGCAACATCCGGTAGCCAAGCGGGAAGCATATGGGAAGATTTTGAAGCAATCTTAGCGCGCACCGCGGCTCTAAAGCTCGCGCTCAATTGAGGAGCAATGATCTGCTCCCGAAGAAAGAGATCGAGCTGGCTCTGCAAGGCAGTAAATTCGGAGCAGGTCGCACACTCCGACAGATGCTTGTCGAGAGCATCTCTCTGCCCTGGAAAAACATCACCTTCGAAGCTCGCCAATATTTGTTCTTGAGCCTCTCTGCAATTCATGTGTTCAGCTCCTCATCAGTTCCGCTAACCGCCGCCTCGCGCGATGCAGATGGCTTTTGACCGTTCCCGCAGGCACATCCAGCATTCCTGCTACATCTTCAACACTGCACTGCTGCAGATAAAACAGCGTAACGATCTCTTGCTCTATTTGAGAAAGGCGCGGCAGAACCTCTTTGAGCTGCAGGCGCCGCAATCCAGGCTCAGGGTCGACGGCGGGTGGGTCACATTCTTCAAAAGGCAGTGTATTCCGGTAGGACTTAGCCCGAAGTGCCGAAAGAGCAGTGTTCCGGGAGATTGTATATAGCCATGTTGAGACTGCTGCCCTGCCATCGTAAAGTGGGAGCACCTGCCATAGCTTCACAAAGACATCCTGTGCCACATCTTCGGCATTGGCTGATTCCTTCAGTATCGAATATGCCAAATAAAACACTTTTTTTTCGTAGCGCTGCAAGATGAGTTCGAAGGCCAGGCCATAACGACGCTCGCACAATAGCCTTTGTACATCTTCATCCGCCATGCTCTGTTGATACTCCTGAACTCGGGGGCAGGTTGCAAGAGAACTATTTCCTTCGCTGCAACCGATACATCGGCACACGAGTATAAAGGAGCGAAAGGATGGATAGACGACATGGAAATCGCCTTTGTAGTCATCGCATTGATTGCTCTCGTGGGATTCAGGCAGTGGCTATTGCACCAGCGCAGAGTGATGATCCACCGCGAACGGCTTATTGCCATTGAAAAAGGTGTGGAACTGGCTCCTGTGGAGCAGGAGATCCGCCGCAGTAACTGGAATATTCAGCGCCTTCTGCTTCTCGCAGGGCTTGTCTGGATTTCGCTCGGGATAAGCGTATTCGTGGTACTTAGTGCCTTACTTGCTCATCCGCAGCAGGAAACCATTCCCCCGGGCATTCAGTGGCTCGGTATCGCGCCGGTAACGATAGGGTTGTCGCACTTAATTGTTTTTCTTGTGGGCAAAAGAAAAGAGAGCTAGGCGTGAATGTCGGCAATTCGGATCACTGTTGATACATCGCTTCTCTGACAATGTCGGCGCCGGAAAAGTCGAATGATTAATGGCGCCACTCAATTATGACACTGGATGGCATATATTTGGCGTCATGCTGTTTTCCGAGGCGCTCACAAAAACCGGCCTCCAGGGTGAGGACCACGCCACATGAACATAGACAAAGCCGCTGCCAACCCGGTACCGCATGGTTACCACACGATCACGCCTTGGATCATTACAAAGCATGCTGCGGATCTGATCACTTTCCTTGAAAACGTATTTAATGCGCAAGAAACACCTGGAAGTCGTTTCTACAATGCCGATGGCAGCATCGGGCATGTAGAAGTCCGAATCGGGGACTCGGTCGTGATGCTGTTCGATTCGAAGGAGACGTGGCCTCCAACCCCCGCATTTCTGCGCATTTATGTTGAGGATGCGAACGCCACCTACCGTCGCGCCTTGGAAGCAGGTGCAACTCCTGTTACTGAGGTAGCAGAACACTTCTTCGGAGATCGAATTGGTCGCGTACGCGATCCTGCAGGCAATGTGTGGTGGCTACAAAGCCACATAGAAGACGTAGATCCGAAAGAGATGGGACGGCGGATGAGCGGAGTGAGCAGTTTCACTGACGCCATGCGAGACGCGCAAGAAACACTGGACCGCGAGCTGCGCGGCCGCAACAGGGACTAATAGCACTCAGAGTGACCTGGACAAAGGGCGACGATGGTAAGTGAAATATCGACATGTCGCGTATTGACACCAGAAAAGGCGAATGAAAAGCGCAAACTTGCGACTCGCCTGTTATCAGGGAATGCTGCGCTATGCTTGCTTGATAAGGGGAGGTCCTAACGCATGAAACTAGGGCGACGCAAGTGTTTAATGGCTGCCGTAGGCATTTTGTCGTGCACAGCAATTTCGCAGACACCCACGAGGCCACACAAAAGGCTGACTCCGGAGCAGCAGCAATTTCAAGCAGATGTCGCTGAATGGCGAACAGAGCGCGACGCACTGCAAACAAAGGCATCTCACGATCTCCAGTCTGCATTGAAAAGTACGGACGAGTCGGTGTGCAACGATTCAAAGAGCAGGATGGAAACCGAAAAATCCCTAGAAGACGCCCTGAAGTCCGCTGGCGACAATTATGTAGCATTCACCTCCAACTTGCGATCCATCCTTGCTCTTGCCTATCCCACAATGCACGGTGAAAAGTCGGCCTCTGGCCCAACCGGATTGCCGCAAACATCCACCGAGGCTGTATCCGAATTTGAACAGCTCGAAGCTCAATCAAAGGCTTATCGCAAGGCAGCCAGCGATGCTGCATACAACCGATTCAAGGGAGGAAACGAAGCTCCCGTTTTCGGGTTACGGGCGGCGTTAAAGCTCATGCAAGGTCATCTGGAAGAGTTGAAGTTCATCTATGACACGGAGCTGTCGAGCTACTAGCAGATTCAAGATGGCGATACATCGCGTTATCGCTCACTGAGAAAAAAGCGAAGAGAAGACGCAAGGATTAGTATGATCTGGGTTGGATTGGAATTGGCTCCTTCCCGAAAGATACTTCCACACCTTTTCGGTCTTCATAATGAAAAGCGTAGTATTGATATTCACGAATCCAGCTTTTCCCGCAAGTGCAGCGGCATTCCACAGAGTGTTGATCGAGAGCCGACTATCGACGGCTATTGTCAACGGCCAATCCTATCCCTTTGTCTCAACTGCTAGGCCCAGCCCTCTGAGCGGATCAGCGGTCACATCCGAGTTGTCGAGGTGGCGGGATAGCCCTTTGTCTCTTCGACCAAAAGTAGCAGCGGTTTGCGGTGATTTTGGGACCATCCTGAGGATGCAAGAAGTGCGGCGATTGCGAACACCCCAAATCGACATTTCATGAGCAACAGTCTAAGCGATTGCTTAACTGGCGTAACATCGGTATGTCGCTCACCGAGACAACAAAATGCGAATGAAGAGTGCGAGTTTTGGTTATGCTTCCGAATTCGAGTTTGCCTTTGCTGCGTCGCCAATCAGGTGCGAGACCAAACGCCCGATGAAGCGCACAGCCAAGCTCCCTTGTCCACCCGCGACCAGAGGGCTCTGATCGACAATGCGGACGCTTGAAAACTGCGGGGTTACTCGGTTTGTGCCGCACGAATATAGGCTGCCCCTTAAGTGGACGGACGTAATCCCAGGCATCCTGCTCGTCGGCGAATTGTCTAGTGAAGTACCCCGAGTAGCGTTCCCCGTCGATGACGTATGAGTAAGAGAGTTCGGAAAGTGACTGCTCAGCGAAGGTGCTTACGGTCACAGTTTCGATCTTGCCCTCCACCATGGGCCAGCCGCCACTTCCTATAATAGGCGCCCTAAGCTGCCAATCCTCTAGGGAATGTTCACATTGACCGCGGTTGTTGCATGTCCAATGTACTTGTCGTACGCAACCACCGCGATGCGATGGCTGCCTGAGGGGAGAGTGAATTTCTTCGCCAGCTGGTCGCCCCACTTTACATATTGTTTTTTCCCATCAATCCAAACCTGCAACTGATTCACTCCTGCGGGCGAATTGCCAGATGCCTTGACTAACAGTGGCGAAGTGACGGTCGCTCCATTCGAAATCCCGCAAATTCTTGCTGCTAGATTTGCCGAATTCGGAGGCGGACAGTTCTTCCAGCCTCCAGTCTGAATTCCGACGCCAAGCTGGTTTGTAAACCAATCAATGACTGCATAGTCGGCGCGAGAATCGCCATTCATGTCCCGGGGGGTGGCGGCACTAATGCCGCTACTGGAGAGAGTTCCCTGGGTGCCGAGCGTGTCATTGCCCAGTCCCACTACATATTCGTATCCCCCGTGAGCACCAAGCACTGGGTAAATGCCGCTGGCGAACTGGTTGTAATGGAGCAGGTCCTGATTGAGGTCACCATTGATATCGGCGGGCACGATCAATCCCGCCTGAGCTGTGAATTGCGTGTGCGTTGTGAGCGTGAAATTAGTCCCGCCATTGTTCTTGTACATCCAGACGATGTTCACATTTCCCTGGCCGCAAGGTCCCCGGTTCGGATCTGGCGAGCAGGGATAGCCCGACAACAGCGATATATCGAGGCGTCCGTCATTGTTGAAGTCGGCGATGGCGACAGAGTCCATTGGGTCCGTCGTCGGCAGTTTGAGATAGGTCGGGCCTGAGAAGGTTCCATCTCCGCGCCCCCAGAGAATTACTCCAACGCTGCCACGCACAAAGGCTAGGTCGAGTTTGCCATCACCGTTTACGTCTGCAGACTGGAGGTTGTAAGAAGACCCAGCCAGCTGAATGGACTGCGATATCGCAAAATTCAGCCCGGTGCCGTCGCCTAAACCAATGTTCAGTGTGCAATTGCCGCCGCAGCCAATCTGGGCCAGATCGATTTTCCCGTCGTGATTAAAGTCTGCCAACTCGAATGAACCGGAGGAGCTCCCCCCGAGCCCAACTTTGCCGCCGTACTGGAATGTCCCATCTCCATTATTAAGGAACACGTTTATCGAGTTATAAAATGCGTCCGGCACCATCAAGTCGAGCCAGCCATCGCCGTTGGTGTCAGCGGTCTTTAACTCGCGCAAGACATCTTGGCCAAATTTGTAGGGCACATCGGGACCAAGGTTTCCGCCCCCCGTTCCCAACTTAACAATGACACCGCCGCCGGAACTGCCATCTTCACAGCAGGAATAGCTGTAAGCCACGTCGGGAATGCCGTCACGGTTGAGGTCCGCGATCACAATGCCAGTCGTAGCCTCGAAAGGGTTGGCATCCACGATATCGTTGAAGGGCCACTGTCCGGTCGAATACCATTTGACGTTGAAGGAGACTGTACCGCCAGCGATTGCCAGCTGAGACGCCAGAAGAATAGAGGCGAGAGCAGCCCCGGTGCGCATATAAACCTTGAAGGACATAGTGCAGCTTAGAGGCTGCTGCTATTTCGTGCGTTGCCCCGAGTACTTCAGTGCGCGACAAGGTCGATTGCGGTAGCGGGTACTCTGTATGCGATGATTCTTGAAAGGGTGCCGCAGTGAGGATCGCTCTGGGAATCAGTCTCTGAATTACCGTCCACACCGCTAGTCCGAAATCATTCCAATCGGTCCACCCACCGGCTGGTTACAACAAGTGAGCAGGCGGAAGGGGTCATGCAAAACACTTCACGGCTTCAGTAGGAATGACACGCTTTCCCGATGAAGGATGAGCCGGACCCATCACCATAGATGTGTCCCAAATTGTTAATTCCATCCACACTGAAACCAGGCTTTCCGGCGTATTCCACAGTACTGAACTTTCCATTCTTGTAGAGAAACCCCCGTGATGTGCTGGAGCCTTTCGGCACGTACCAGCCAACCATCGAGCCCCAGTCATTAATGCCGACGATAGCGGTATGCGACGCGCCAGGAACATTGACTGTGACCCACTGGCCATTGCTGTAAGCAAACCCATGCGTCTTGGATGAGCTGTCGTCATAAGACCCGACGATCACTCCCTGCCTATTAATCGCCTGTGGTTCCAGCAAGGACCATCCGGAGTGGTAGAACGTTGTATAGGCCCCGTTCAGGTACGTGAATCCCTTCTGCACCGACGTAGTGGTCACATAGGAACCCACAATCTTACCCGCGTTGTTGATGCCGTACGGTATGGTTAAACGAGCACCGCTCGGACCTTTTAACGTGACGACGGCTCCGTTGCCATAACGTTTGTAAGCTTGCTGGTTCCCCGACCCCGGATTCGGGAAATAACTTCCTACGATGGTGCCGTAATTATTGATCTTGTTCGCAAGGTTCGGTTGGCCGTTGATTAAAAAGGTCGTGATTGTTCCACTGGGTTTTCGCACGAAACCCACTGTCATCGGCTGGCCAGTTTGTGCGCTGCCGGAAACCCAATCGGAATCGTTGATCCCTCCAACACCGGGTTGGCTGCCCTGCAGTACTTTGAACGACGTAAAAGTACAGGTGGTTTTTCCGACTTGCGCGTTGGCGGCAATGACTATTGCCAATAATGCGGCGGGCACGAGCGCGATACAGAAACTCCGTTGCATGTTCCTACTCCATTCTTGACTTCGGGATTTTCCTGCTTTCTTGGGTGGGTGGTGGTGCTGATCGGATGTGGCTGTAATGCCCGCAGGTTGCTGGCCTTAGTCCGCCATTACGTAATCCGCCGAGAACAAGCGACAAATCCCGATATCGCTGATTTGCCGGGCGACGATGTCAGACAGCTATCCGCACGAGGTCGTCCACAGGGCAAACTGCGCCTCGATTCTGGCGGCAGAGTGTGCAGGCCGCACAAGTTCTACAATGATTCATGGCCATACGCGCCCAATGCGGTGTCCTGCTCAGACTCCGGAACCCGAAGCCTTCGGTGTTTAGTGTCGCGGTCTGCCTTTTCTCTTCGCACGTAGCGCATCGACTTCCTTTTGAAGAGCTGCAAGTCTCGACTGAAAGCCTGCCATACGTGCAGCGAACTCTCGGCGCAATTCCTCATTGCGCTAAATATTGGCGAGAAGGTCGAATCTTTTGTACGCCAGAATGGGCCTTTGAGACGCCAGGAGTCCAGATCCTCACTATCTGCGATTACATGACTGCGCGGCCCCTTGGTTGGACGTCTGACCGGCAATCCTTCGTTCTCCCACCGTTGCGCCGTTCTCACACCGCTCCCTAAGTGAGCCGCGATTTCCTTCCAGCCTCTTAGAATCACGGACAATTCTACTCGGGACTGCCAAAATGGCGCATTTTGACGCTACCCCCAAGAGAGTAGCAGCCGTATTGAGAGTTCCCGCTTTATGATCTTGGTTGCTAGTCCGAACCCAATCGGAGGTCGAAACCCCGAGTATGCAGGGCCACAACGGAGAACGCTGGCGCGAACTCTGCGAACAGGCTGCCAAAGAGCAAGACGCGAACAGGCTTATGGAGCTTGTACGCGAAATTAACCGGATGCTCGCGGAAAAGGAAGAACGGCTCCAGAATCAACACCAATAGCGCCCAAGCCAAAACCGATTCGCTTTGTCACATCTGCAAACCAGAGTGGCGTTTTTTGGCGTGTCATTTCCCCGACCAGCACCTCATCCCAACGGGGTTCGACTTTCTGAGGCGGAACTTTCAATGGACGAGGTCAACAGGAGTTGGGAGGAGATTGTCACACAGTGGCGTAGGGAAACAGACCCACGAAGACGAAAGGAACTTGAGCGCGACCTCCACTCCGCGCTGGAGCGAGCCGGGTTTCAGAAGTTCAGCCGACGAGTACAGCAGTCCAGTGACGAGCAAACTGAAGACAAATAAGATCCGCAATTCGCCCTGCTATTGATAAATCGCTGTAAGGCTCATTGAGCCAGAAGAGACGAACCGAGGACGACTGCACCTGTACCTGCGAAGCGGTGCTGCTCTATTGCATGCTGGCTGCTTTTGGCAGCCTTCCGCTGACGTGAAATGAGCCGCTTGAGGACTCGAGAATGCTTCAGCAAAGCCGTCGAATCGGATTTCTGAACCCGAGAGCAGTCAACAAGTCTAAGCGAATCAAAACAGAGAGAATTGAATCGCACTGCTGAGATTTCCTGCATTAGAGCTCCTTTTATCGAGCCAGCGCAGGAAGTCCTTCGCAAAGCGGCTAAATGCGTTGTGATTGAATCATACGCCTCTAAACTCTATGGGATTGTTGAGACTCATACGAGGCAAGCTCACTTTGGGCGGCGTGTTGCGCGTCTTCCAAGGATCGGTGCCGCGTCCAGTAGAGAACTTCGGGGCTCCCGAAAACTGTGCTTGTAGGACCGGAGCAGCTCAAGGTCTCTTAGCATGAACCCGCCGTTTTCTGGATCCTGTGCGTCTGTGAGGAGCGCCAACCGCTCAGGTTGCAAATAAGGCAAAGCTCGCACCATTACTGCTTCCACAACGCATCATTTGGTCCTCGCTCGGAGCATCCTGAAACGCGAACCCAACGTTATTGGAAGCCGAGTTTGTTCAAGGCAGCAAGGCTGACCGCAAGCACGACGGCAAAAGCTGTCAGAGTAGCGGCACACCACCAAAGAAACGAACGCCTGAACAATAGGCCCGAGCACCACGGCGATCGGCACACCAAGGCAGCAAAGGCACAGGATGAGCCACAGGAGGTGGTCGTTGAGCCCCGCCATGACAGCATCCAAACTGCGCCGACGTCGAACATCAGCCCATTTTATCGGCATTTGCTCAACGGACGTTCCGCCATATCAGCGACGCGAATTGTCGGCTACAGAGGGACGGAGCGGACGTAGACCGCCCGTAGGGCTTTCGAAGCCTATCGAGATTCTCAGCTTCTGCGTTGAGGGAAACCTGAAGCCTGTCCCGTTCAGCGGTTAACGTTCGTGGATCGTGTTGTTCGCTTACCTTCATGCCCAGTTACCGTTCAAAATGGGGAGCCAGGACCTGCGCTCCCCGCTTTGCTTGATTAGGAGATACGGGGCAGAACCCCCGCTTGCGCGTGTGTTGCAAGTCCGTTCTTACGTGCTCTCTATTACTCGACCGAGAATCGAACGCAGGGCAGAAAGAGACCCCTTCACTTGCGCCTTGGTTATGGCTCCGCGCTCAGCAGCGCGTTTCTCGGAATTGACGAAATCCCGAAGTTCCAGGAGCCCATGGCCCTGGTCTCGATCAGGCAGGACCTGACGAGCATCACTCCCGGCTGCTCGTTCCAGTTCCAAGCCTTCAAAGAAGCTATCCAGCGCGTCCGTGGAAGCGGCGATCTCGTTATCTGCCATGGCATCGACCGACGTTTCCCCCAAATACAGCTCAAATTCTGGATCAATCATGTTGTTGTATTCCTTTCAGTTCGCACTCGCACGCCCACTGCGGCATCTGGCACACGTCGCAGTGTTCGTTGAGTTCGTCGATTTCTGGTGGTTCTTCATCCTGCACAGGCTTTCGCAACGGGCGCGAATTTCGAATCCAGCCGTCTATTCCTTCCTCAGTTCTCGACATTTCATACCTCGGATTTCTGCCGGTGATTCGGAGCACGGCACCGGCACCGTGCGTGAGCACCAACGGCAGAATTCGCAAGGGGGCATCACTCCCCTCGCCCCGCTCCTGTCGTTTGCCCCCCCGTGGGTACGAAAAACTGCGAAGCGAACTCCACGTCTAAACCTGGCTATTGCTGTGCACAAGTGGTGTGAGCACCCCCCGTGAAAGAAACGTGAAAGAAATGGGTGCGAAGGCGTACAAAGCGGTGCCAATGCACCCCGTCTCTCGGTCCTTTGTTTTGTTATGGATTGGCGCTAAGGTTGGTTGCGGGGGGTGGATTTGAACTCCACCCGGCTATTGAAAACACGTAACTTATTGATTCTTCAATGTCCTAGAAGTCCAAGAAATGCACAATTCCCAGATCGACAGTACAAAAACAGTACAAAATTTCACGCGCTATAATTCCGCCCACCATTGCAATGTTTGGCATCTGGTCCAATGTCGTCCCATGAATCTTGGCAACCTATGGCTACGGAGGAGGGCGGGCGCAGCGCTTTGCGCTATTACCCGATTCGAGCGGTTCCGACGATAGTTCCGACCAAGTCAGACGGGAACCAGTTCCAAGGCTATCAGCCACTAGTTCCGCTACCAGCTCCCAGACGCTGGAACGAGTGGGAACCAGGCCAATAGTTTCCAGCATTTCCACCCCTTAAGGTTGAATGCGGGAACTGGGGACCATGTGAACCATTTGGTTTCAAACCATCAGGGCAAGTGTTCTTCTTCCTAAAAACTGCACATTCCTTCGAGGTCCCTGCAGACCGAAACAAAAAAGGCTTTCCAGTGGCAAAGTTGGGGCTAGGGTCTCCAGACGTAGAAGTACTCGTCGTCGGACGAAGTAGCGACTCTGATGTTTTCTTTGGCGGCCGTGCGGACAATGACCGAGCGTAAGTTCACGACCGGTACCCCTTCCGTCGAAGAGAGCGGGATTTTCACAGCGAACCCCGGGCGTGATTGCCGCAGGTCCTCCATGATTGTGAGCATCAGATCGTGGTGCTTGCCTTTGCGCGACCTTCTTAATCTTGCGGTCGGCACCGTTTCGTAATTCAGATGCCCATTTCTTTCTGGCGACTTTTTCTTCATTAGAAAATACTCCCATAGCAGCCATATTAGGTCAACTGTTAATTCTATTATTAATACGTACGATTAATATTTTTATATTGACATTACTATTGACATTTTAAGTCTACGTTAATTACGATTTCTACATCTCAGACGCCCCGAGCCTTCATCGAACGTTGCGCGAATGCAGCGATCATGAAGACCTGAGTTTCAGTGATTCTGGGGGAGGAGGTGCCTATGGTCCATTTCCATATTCACTGGTCCGATTCAAAGCTTGATTGGGAAGCTTTTCAAAACCGGGAAGACGCTATAGCGCAAGCAAAGGAACTCGCACGCCCCGGCGAAACCTACGTCATCGAACAGTTTGATGGTACGTGTCCTCGTTGTATGACGCTGACTGGCCCTACTTCTTTTCAGACGCACTTAATAGTTGGCGAGAACAGGTGATTTTCACAGGCTTGCGTCCTTTGCTCGCCTATTGTGACGATTCTAGTGGCTGCAAACTGTTAATGAAGTCGGTTGCATGTCCCCGCCGCACCCAGAGCGCAGTGGACTGCGACTTTTGCCAGTTCCAAATATCAAAGGGGCCTCGTTCAATGCGAGGGTAGCTACATTGCATGAACCAGTGCTATGCGGCGGGTTCCAACGAAACAGGTAAAGCACCTCACCAGACGTCAGACCGAGGTGCTTTGCCTGCTCGTAGGGGGATGGACGCTCAAGAAAGCCGCCGCTCTTCTTCAGGTAAGTCCCAGCACTGTGATGTTTCACAAATATCGACTGATGAGGATGCTAGGTTTGAAGACTTACGCTGATCTGGTGCGATTGATCAAGCAAAGATTACTCAACGTGCAAGTGCGCAGGGTGCAAAGCCCCTAGCGTTTCGGCTGGAGTTGTTCCACCACCGCAGAAAAAATCAGCAACCACTCCATCCTCTGGGGACGATGCTTTCACAAAATTTCGATCAGTTTTCTCGGGCTTTTGCGTAGGGTAGCCAATGACCTCTCTACTTGCCCCAGAATTTAGTCCAGGTATTTCAGTGATCGTCAACCTGCGGTCCACCCCGCAACAGGTAAGGCTTCTCATCCTTCCTTGCCACTTTCTTCATACCTGGAGTCAATGTGTCGAAGGGGACAGCTCCCGATTCAACGGGATATTTTCCCCACCTCTTAAGAGTCGCACCTGAGGGAGCCATTCTGATGGACTCTTTGTCGAAATAGTTATGCTTTCCTCTTGCGTAAAAGAGAATTGAATCATGTCTGGGTGGGTACTTGCTTGAAAAATTCCCTTTGTTGACCAGGTAGTTCCAAGTGACTTCGTTCCTAAATTGATGGAGTCTTGATACGCGAAGAACTGCTCATGCCACATAAGGGTGCCGACGGGTAGGTCATGAGCAGAGCTTTTTGAATCTAGGTCAGCGGAATACTTTGCGGCAGGTCCGGTACCGCAAGATGACACCGTCGCTTTTGGCCAGTGCCGACTGGTTATGGGCATTGACTACACCTGAGATCAGCATTACACCTGAAGGAAATACCCCTACGGAGTGTGGACGGATGCCGTCGTCGATTTGTACGAAGCCTTGTATTTCCCATCACGATCAAACGTTAGTACATAATAGTTCGCTCGGATTCCCAGAGTGTGGCCAACTGCGTCCACCTGAAGTGCTTATGGTTTGTTGGACGCGTTTATATTCGCCAGTGGCATGTACTAGCAGCGACACAGTGCTATCGGACGCAAAATATCCGAGCGTCGGATTTGTCGGTCTGCCTCTGGTTGCAGGGTTCAAAACATCCCCGAATAGAGCGGTAGTGCAAATTGAGGGCACCGCCTTCCGGGTTGACGGTAAGGCCTTAGTGGCGTTTTTGGCGAAATGTCCAAGGTTGGAGCGCAGCTTACAGCAGTATTCGCAAATTTGCGCGGTGCAGATTTCGCAACTTGCCGCCTGCAACCGTCTTCACGAAGTACATGAACGCTTAGGCCGTTGGCTATTGATGTGCGCCGACGGGGTCGGATCCGATGAACTGCCACTGACCCTAGAATTCCTCGTTCAAATGCTCGGTACTCGCCATTCCAGTGTGACCGTAGCGGCGGGAATTGTCCGGGGGCGGCTCTCGCTGAGTGGCACCGCAAACAGCCCGCCATTAGCGTCCGCGACGTTCACTCGCGCGCAAAGGGTCCTTTTGCTAAGGGACGAAAGCCAGCAGGCAAGACATCCAAGGCTCGGGCAAGCATTCTGCGCTCGCTCAATGATTTCTTTGCGTTGGAGTGCTCACAGCGCAAACGAAAAATTGTCGATCCTGCCTTTCGGCATTGCGGTTTGCCGAAAGGCGGTTCTCTCTGTACGGCACAGACATGGAATGGAGAATTCCGATTCTGTATTGTCCTAGCTGTGACAGACAGATTGTAGGAGAGTTCTGCCAATTTCCGACGGTCCATTAAATGGTTCTGTGTTATGGCTACCACTCTCTGCATCGACGACACGAAGATATCCACCACAACTTCACAGGGCCCTCCTCTAAAACAATGGATACAAAGTTCTGGTTGCGCTCGATGGCCCCACCGGTGTCGCCACAACTCGGAGCCAGCGCGTTGACGCGGTCGTGCTCGATTTCACCATGCCTGGAATGAATGGCGATCAGGCCGCCCTGGCCATCAACCCAGGGTGCCCGTCGTGCTCTGCAGCGGAGTTCTTGATGAAATCCCTGAGTCTCTCTCAAGTGGTTCGCCGACGCCGTGCTGTCGAAAACCGATGGACCTCAGGCGTGCTTTTCACGATCGCGAGAGTAGTCAGATCGGGCGGCGCGAAACACAAGAGAACACCCGTCACTGCGATCACTCCATCGGAGCGGTAGGTGCGGATGTTGTAGCGGATGATGGCGTAAGAAGCGGTGTGGTCGTTGTGTGTCAGGAAAGCTCCGTTTCTCTTGCTCAGAATCGATCAGGCGGGCCGCTCGCCATTCGTGGCACTTCACGTCCTATGTCGCCGGTGCTCTCTGCTTCCAGCTTCACGTGTTTGTTCACGATGAATCTTCGGACGTGCTTCGTTCACTCTCATCGCACGCCCGTTGAGCATCGTCCACTCCAGCGTAGCAATCGCAGCCTCGGCTTCAGTTGCCTGGCTCATCTCGACAAAAGCCATACCGCGGGGCTCGCCGGTATCCCTGTCCACCACGATAGTGATGGTTTCGACGCCTCCATGTGCTGCAAAAACTTCTCGCAGCTGCTGCTCTGTTACCGTGATATCCAGGTTACCGACGAAAATATTGGTCACGAGTTCATTCCTGACACCGATCTTCCTGAAGGTTCTCGAGAATCAGGCGGAATTTCAAAGGCGATCTCGAGAGATCGCCTTTTCCTGTAGACGGCGTACTCTTAGACAGGCACTACGTTCTCAGCCTGCCACCCTTTGGTGCCCTTCGTCACGTCGAACTGCACGGTTTGGCCCTCTTGCAGGCTCTTGAAGCCGCCAGCTTGGATTGCCGAAAAATGCACAAAAACATCGTCGCCCGACTGGCGGCTGATAAAGCCGTAGCCCTTGGCATCGTTAAACCACTTTACTGTTCCTTGTTCCATATTGTTGTACTGTTGTTCCTTTTTGATATTTACGCTGGATGGAGTCGGAGGTAAAACTTGTGCAGGATACTTGCTGTTTAAAGGCGAGGGCTGCTCACGACCGATTCGGTCAACGCACGACCTGATGCTACGCGAGAACTTCAGGATTAGCAAAGTCAGATTTTGTCTCCCTTTAACCGCTTTGTTTGCAGCGGCGCAACCTTGAGTTAGGTATTTCAACAGTTCAAGCGTAGGATGAATTCAGCAGAAACGGAGTGCGATGCAGCGAAAGACTACAGAGGCGTGCGACCAAACGAAGCCCGGTGGGCTCGGCGAAGAGGACTCTCCTGCGATTCAGAACCTCATCGAGCAACTCGATCGCGACCTGGACGAAACTCGGCAAAAAGACTCTTCGTTGAAATAGGGCACAGGCTCTTTTCCGGAGCAGCAAACCTCAACTCTTAACCTCGAAGACCTTAAGCATCGCGCCTTCGCGATTGAGAAACTACCTGAAAGGCGCGGGCGCTATCTAAGCATTTCCGCAAATAGCCAGCCATTGTTGGCGCGGGTAGCAATGTGCGCCCATAGCATTTCGCGCGTCCGCCGCACGACTTACCAGAGTAATTATCTTTGCGATCAATGGGGATAAGGCGAAATTCCATCGTCAGCGAAAGAAGACAATTGGTTGCCGCGCACGTACCCGCGCGAGACCAAACGCTTCCGCCAAGCAGCCCAACTCGGCACGTAGGGCGACTGAACAGAAAGAGAGAGCCTTGTGACTACTTCGATATTTCCAACGCTTCAGGCAGATCCTGCTTTGGTCACCAGAAAAAAACGAGTTCTCCTTGTCGATAGCTCGCGCGCGACACGCGACCTGCGCTCTGAAACCATGCGAAGGCTCGGCGCTGAGGTCGACTGCGCGGCCGATATTGCCGAGGCGCGTTGCTGGTGGCGCGCAGATCTCTACAACTTGGTACTCATGAATGTCTCGGCATCACCTGCGCAGACCGAGAAATTCTGCGACGATATTCGCCGCTTTATGCCGGGCCAACGAATCATGTTCCTTGTCGGCAGGCCGGACTTCCTTGCAGCTGCGGCCAGAGAGTGCGAGAGCGTCCCTCAGACCGCTCACGAAAACGACGCAATGTCCTTAGGCTCTGAGGAGAAAAAGTCATTGTCGGGTAACGATTCATCCCAGCGATGGGGAATTCTGGAAGCTTGCCGCCGGATCTCCGTCGTTCGCTCGAAGATGGATGCGCGAACCAAGGCCATGCGAGCCCGTCCAGACCCGGCTCGCGATTCCGAGGGACCGCGCGGAAGGAACGACCTGGAATACTTTGTAAAACCGCCAGAACTGGTGGAATAACCCAATGAAGAACCTCGGATGTGGGTAACTTGCCTCACGGTACCAGCGACCCGAGTTGCGAAATATGTCCGCAATATATGCAGCGGTGGAAAACGTGAACATCATCGCAGACCGGGAAACAGGACGCGCACGTGGATTTGCTTTTGTCGAGATGCCAAACTCAGTAAAGGAGAAATGGCGATAGTGGGCGAACGGCTCCGGACTGGGCGGTCGCACTTTGAATGTGAGCGAGGCTAAGCCAAAAGCCGATCGGCCGCGCGGCAACGGCGGACAGAGTTTCGGTCGCGGCGGCCCTTTCCCGAGACACGGATCATGCCTTCCTTCCAGTCCAGACATTGCCTTGAATGCGGTGGTGAACTTGTATTGGCATTTCAACCCAGGAAAAGGCGTGCCACGGTCCGGCATCCGGCACTGAGACGAGAACAAACAAAAGATGGAGGTGCGGCACCTGCGGATATGAATTCACTGCTGAACAGCTTCGCGCCGGCAAGCGTCTCACTCCGCGAGGTTAGAGCAGAGATCAATCTGTATCGACGCCCCTGGACAGTTCGCCTACGTCAGCTGAAAGAACTTTCAAGCGTGAAAACACGTACACTAAGGTATGCACACGGATAAACAGTTCAACGCAGCAACTATCGAACGCCTGGCGCAGCAGAGTGGATTGCTGCTGAAGACGTATAGAGCGGAGTTTGCCAGGGATCCCGACAGCCACGCGACGAAATCGTCGCGCAGCAATTTGATCGCCCTGCTTCATACCATTCATCAAGTCTATGGAGCTTCTAATATCTCTCTCGATGCGGGTTCTGCAGATCTTCCCCCCGAGTTGGATAGTAACTGGAGCCCAGTCCTAGAAGCTATCTAATCTACACAAACCGCTTTGCGAGACAGACGAGAATCTGTTCAAAATTGATCAGATTGCGACCAAGGATTGCTCTAAACTTGGTGCAGTCGCACTGGAAGCGCCTCGTAAGCATTTTAAGGAGTGTCCCATGATGTCGCCGGAACCGGGTCCCAACCGCTTAAACATGAAATTCTCAGAGTCCGGCAGGAAGGTTGTCATTCATCTTGTACGCGGCCTTCCACCGAAGATCAGCCGGGACCAGAAAACCATTACAATCACATTCCCAGATCGTTTTCCCGTTCGCAATAAGCCGAGCAAGCCGTAGCTTGTGCATCAGCCGCTCCGGTCCTCAGTTGCGTGAGGCGGCGTCCCATCTCAACACGCCGCGCAGTTCTCAGGGGGTACGAATCCTCAAACTTGGCTTCCACTCCACAGTAGCAGCGGCTTTTTCGTCCAAAAACGCTTTGGACTTCCCATCAGGCATCACGCCGGCCTCAGTACTTTGCGACATTCGAGGCAGTACTGCTCATATCTCGGAGTAATGAGTCTCCAAAATGGGCAGATTCGCTGCGAAGCGAAGTCGCCGTCGTGCCTTTCCAAGCCTAATAATTTCCTCAACTCAGCACTGAGGAAAGCGCGCGAACTACGAACACTGACAAGTAGCCGATGAAGAACCGATGGCATGGTGAATCTCCCGTGCTGCTCTTGAGATGCTCCTGCCGTGCGTGGTGCACTCTAAAAGCTCTGAAGAGCAGCTCTTACGTTGCTCACCATCCAACAATGACAGATGAGGCCATGGTGATTCTGTGCCTTTCCGGCAGGTCCGCCGTCATTAGGGCTGCAAAGTTTTTTATCGCTGCGAAGCTTGACGCACTTATATGCTGCGCCAAGCTCCGCTGATGCCGTGGTTAACGGGAGCTGGGGATCGCATCAGCTTCTGCTGGGGTTAATCGCGAGAGATCGCAGTAATCGTAGCCATGAACGCAAGCGGCATAGTTGCGTTTATGTTCAGCATCCGCAAGGGCCTTGGTTTCCGAGGGGGTGAGCTTCTCGTAATCACATGCTTCGTCGCCATCTCTACAGGCGGTGAAGTTACGTAGACGATCCGCTGTGGCGACTTTCTGAGTTTGCTGGGGAGTCAGTTTTTGGTAGTCGCAATCGCCCCAACCGCTACTGCAATTCTTTAAGTTGCGTTCCAGTTCCGCGGCAGTGACCTCTTTGGTTTCGCCCGGTGTCAGCGCGGAATGATCGCACGAAGTAGCACCTTCGCGGCAATCTGAGAGATTCTGTTCGCGTCTAGCTAGCCTTACTTCATTCACCTCCGACGATGTGAGCTTAAGATCGTCGCACGATCCGATTCCGCGTTTGCACTCGGCCAAATTTCGTTGATGCTCCAGCACGGCGATGTTCCGCGATTCTGCAGCGGTCAGTCGCGAGTGGTCACAGGAGCTAAATCCATTGTCACAGTTCGAGACATTGCGCCGATGTTCGGCCACCGCCAGTGCGGTGGCTTCCCTGTCGCTTAGTTGCGAGCGGTCGCAAGTGCCCCAACCATTTCTGCAATCGGAGACGTTTCGCTGGTGCTCGGAGGTGTTGCTCTGCTGACCGAAAAGGATGGCGGAGCAGAATATCAACAAAAACCAGGTGTGCGCGAATACAATTTTTGAACAATAGACTTTCATCGGACCTTTCTTCTCAGAAGCCGAGATGCAAACCCATATCTTCAGAGTTGTGTACAACTCCCTTTAGTAGCAATACTGCCGTATCCGCGAATCTATAACTGATCTGAACAGCTCACTTGCTGACTGTCAGAATGTTGGCTGAAGCAACAAGGGTTTTAGTGGCCGTGGACCAGGAAAGCGACGGCCACGACCATGATTACGCCCAATCCAATAGCAAAGTACAGCATTCGCCGTGGCCGCTGTTCTAATTCAGCGACGTGCCATTCCGCAAACTTAGCGTGAGCTGCTGCGCTGTCGCGTTCTTCGATAGTCAGTGCTTCGTCGGTCGTTTTCACAACATCTGCTTCCGTCGCCATTCTGGCTCCTGAGTTCCCGCTTCCGCGCTGAGTTTTGGGCGATACAATGCCGGTGAGGATCAACCGGTCAGCTGTGTCGCCATAGAATCTAGCTGCAAATGCGCCGCTGCTATGGCGGCGGACGCCGTCTCGGTCTCTTGTTGGGTTGGTACGCGGACCTGCAACAAGCCATGGCGACCATGGTTTAGGGTAGGCTGAAATGCATCCTGGTGCCCCATGATAAATTCCAAATTGCGGGCCAGTTCAGCGCTTTCACACCCCTGTTCGAAACGGACGACGCATCCGGGATGCGTAGACATGATCTTTCCGTATTCACACGCAAGGTGCCAATGTCCACGAATCGTTGATAACCAGAGCTTGAGGCTATCGACAGAGCCGTTCGCGCTGAAGCAGTAGTCAACCTGGATCGAACCCGATTTTTCGCTCTGTAATAGATCTGTCCAACTCACGACCACTGCACACTCAAGAATCCAGTCCAGCGTTACTCCCATTACCGGTTTCATCTCGACTCGCTTTGGTTTCCGGGCGCACGGTTCCATTGACGATGTATTCTCCGCCGCTTTAGTGCCAACGGAATCATCAGGACGACGCCGCCAAGGAACATCACTCCAACGACAATTGCGAGATATAGGTCTGGTCTGTACATGAAGAACTCTCAAGTAATCTATTCGACTTGGGTAAGCGCTCCGGGCCAATAAGTTCTTAACCGCGCGCCCATTCAGCTTCTCTCTGCTCTGTCCGGCGCCGCCGGATATTATCCAATCGCGAACTTGGCTGAATGTGCCGACAATGCGCCGAAACGGTCATGTATCGTATGCCAAGAAAGCGTTTGGGGATGATTGCTGTTACTTCGAGACAATTGAAGCATTCCCTGCGCTTCCTATGGGCTATTCGCATGAGTGCCGTCTGAATATCGCTCTGAGATCCTGCGCCCCAAACCTTCACCTTTACTTCACAGGCTATGAACAAAAAGTTCCAGCCTGCGGCACGAATTTTACGGTCCAAGTCGCGACCGTGGAGAAAGCGGACCAAGCTCCAGCTTCGTGCGTAGGGTTCGATCTCGATATGGAGGGTTCGTGCCACTGTGGGACGGTCCTCAATAAGAATGCTCCCGACTTGAATTTGTGAGTCCATAAAAACTCCGAAGCGGAAACATAGGGCAAGCCAGACGCAGCTTTTGCCGCTGGCGGCGGCTCCGATCAACAAATTAGGCAGCAGAAACGGTGGTGGTCTGGTGAATAGTCGAGCTAAGCACATCCGATACCCGCACTTTAGGGGCGCCGTCGAGCACCTTATCTAGGCTCTTGAGCACTTCAGGGTATCCAGTCGCTTTGTATGCTTCGGCGTCTTCCTTGGTGTCCCAGAGACTGATTGCGACCACATCCCTCCCAGTCGGCGAGGTAGAAAAAGTGACTTCCTCCCGGAAACCAGCTTGCTTCCGCAGAATGGGAAACACTTCTTTCTCGAAGGTTTGGGTGAACTCGGCCAGGGAATTGGGCTTCAGGCGTATGGCAACGTTACGCGCAAACATAGTCAACCTCCATCGGGTGATGGTTAATCTAAGGAGGAAAACTTCAGATAGGCTGACTTAGCTCAGGGAACCTGAACGAGAGAATTGAATATTCGCCCTACTTTGAAGCTAGTCTCTTTCACGATCGCTGTCAACAGCTCGAACCAACCAATTAGCCAGAGACTCTATTCGCCGTCGAGAAGCAGTCTTAGTCATTCGAACGCGATGAAAGCGCCGTTTGCGCAACGCTTTGGCGTCCATCTCGCGAATGCGTTCGCAAGTGACCTCGACATAGCGGCCGGCTTCCTCCACGGTGTCGTTCCGAGCCACGCTTCGAAAAACGCAATTGGCAGTCTCTCTTTTGCCGACGATCCAGGGGCTGGCTCGCCTTTCAGCGTAGCAGCCGTTTGAACCTCCGTAGGGAGACGCTGCCTTGGTCGCTTTGGAAAGGGCTTAAACAAGCGTGCGTCGCAGGTCACTCAAGAGATACAAATGGCCCTCGGCGCCGTTCGGTAGCCAGTGAGTGGCTAAGCGCGGCACGAGGGCCTATGTTGCAACGATAACAAGGTAACAAATCGAGTTCGCGAATGCGAAGCGCCCATAAAACGTCAGCGAAGGCCTTCCAAGGCCCACCTTACGCGTCGCAATTGGCCATACACGTACGGATGTATTGTGGGTTATCCTACAGAGGCTTACCCTCAACAATGTTGCAGTGTCCGTTAAGGTGGCGACTTACGAATATTGCATGGCGAGGGAGCAATGATGCCTGCAATACGGATACTGCTGGTTGATGATCACCAACTGATAAGGCGAAACCTCTGTAACCTCCTCGCTACGGACCCTGAGTTCAATGTAATCTCTCAAGCGTCGAGCGGATTCGAAGCAGTGCGCAAGGCACAGGAATGTCAGCCGGACGTCATTCTCCTTGACGTCAGTATCCCTGACTTGAACGGACTTCATGCGGCCCCCCTCATAAAGAGAACCGCGCCAGACGCCGAGATCCTGTTTGTCACCCAGTACGACAATCCATTCTTTGTGCGCCAGGCATTTGCGGCTGGTGCTCGGGGATTTTTGATAAAGAGCGATGCTGGAGCCGAGCTACTCACTGCAGTCCGAACGGTGCATTTGAAGAAAAGGTTCATCAGCAGAAGCATAAACAAAGCCGCTCTGAACCTTGCTCCCGAACAACCAGTTCTCCCGGCTAGTTCGGATTGAAGCCGTGCTCGATGTCATCAAACAGGCACATCCCTCTACTGAAGCCAGGTCACGGCGATTAGGAGAGGCGGCCGGGAAAGCCGCCCCTTAAAAAATTTACGGGCGCTGATCATGCGAGGGTTGCCGGCAGGAAATCGAGACGCTGCGGCCAATCGTCAGGTCGCTAGTCGGCTGGTCCACCGATGTGTTGCGCCCGGCGGAATCGCTTTGGGCCAGGTCGCGACATGAGTCTTAACCGAAGCGGCCACACAGCCGTTCGTGCCTCCCATGGAAACACCGGGTAAACCAGAGTGGATGCTGTAAGCAAACCAATGCGCCTTGGACGACCTGTCGAGTAAAAAAACCTAGTCGTCGACTAAAGGCTCACGGTAAGAGTTGGAATGGGTACTTACAAATCCTTGTGCACGGGTGCGTGACAAATGACACGGCAGAGAGGAAGCGAAACAAATCAGATCGCGCACCATACTCCCCACCTTCTTCGCGTCGTAACAGCAGCTCCGCGTCCGTATGGAATCAGCTCAGCAGCGACTCAACACGGCATAGATCAGAGCAGAACGCGCAGTAGGAGTTGCCGTGCCCCTAGGCTATTGGCTTGCTAATCTCGCTGTTCCAGCGTAGCATCAGGTTGAGCGTTAGACCGACTCGGTCGCGAGCAGCCCTCGCCTTTAAAAGCAAGCAATCTGCATAAGTTTCCCTCCGATTCCCTCCAGCGTAACTACAAAAAAGGAAACAACAGTACAAGAATATGGAACAAGGAACAGTAAAGTGGTTTAACGACGCCAAAGGCTATGGCTTCATTAGCCGTCAATCGGGCGACGACGTGTTCGTGCATTTCTCAGCCATCCAGGCCGGCGGTTTTAAGAGCCTGCAAGAGGGCCAGACCGTGCAATTCGATGTCACAAAAGGTGCAAAGGGGTGGCAAGCGGAGAACGTTCAACCGCTCTAAGTCTCCCTTCTCGAAGGGGTGATTCGAATGCGAGTCGCCCCCTCTTGGAGTGAGCCAGGGGCAGATTTGAAAAATGGTGTCCTCTGGATCAAACGCATACCCAGGCCCTGTCCGAGCTTCTGCCAAGGCCGCCGCAAGACTTGAGTTCAGAGCAATGCAAGCCGTGCGCGCTCCCTTCTACGTCCTCAACAAAATAAGCTTCACGGGGTCCTCTTCTCCCGAGGTCGGCGGTCTTTGAAACTCAGTGCTCTTCGCAATTTCAGTGGGCATCGCATGTGCCGACGTTAGGCGAACATCGGCGCTGGTCGCGAATCTGGCCACTAAAGAGGTTGGTCACAGATTGGTCACAATAAGTCGACCATTCAGATGAGTAAGTTGTTGAAATCTTGCAGCCTGTTCTGGATCCAAAAAAGCCTCATTTACCATTGTGCCTCGAATCCGGGTGCCTCGCTCACCCAAAGTTGGGTGCCACCGGCGCTCTCGACCATGGAGGCGGGTAAAATGTTGAAAACAGATCTCATACCAGGCACGCTGTCTGCCAAACTTACATACACATCAATTCTCGGATTTGAGAAAAATGGCGCTAAATGCTGAAATGGCAACAAAAGTTATCTTTTCCCCAAAAATTAATGTTTGTGGGGAGAAAGGATCGGCGGAGGGCTAACGCGAATGCCACGTCAACTTTTTCGACCGTCACCCTCTGCCTGTTCTTTCATGGCTCCATGGCCATGCCTCCGGCGGAGACTATGCTCATCGGCTATGCAACTCCGAGCATTCTTCTAAATTCGTCCTCTAGTACCTTCTGCGCGGCAGGAATGTCAACGTTGAAAGCCTGATATGCCTTGTTCAAGGCCTCGAAGCTCTTTTCCGAGATGGCCGGGACAATGTGCTCTTTTCCTCCAAAGTTTCCTGCCCAATGAACGGCCTTGCGAATTTGCGACATAGGGCGGTCAAGCAAATCACACACCTCGGCGGGTAGGAAAATCCGATGTTGCTGAACGAAAGTGAAATACTCAATGAGTTGACTCCGTAGTGTTGCAAACGCCTCTGTGTGTCGCTCAGAGTCCGGGTTGTTCTCGCTTGTCACTACGAAGACTTCCGCGCTCGAATGAAGGTCGGTCAGCTTCGTGTACACGGCTTCGATGACTTCAGCTCTTTTTTCGTGCATCTTTGAAAACATTACCTGATGCTCGGTTGCGGCTATCTGAAGCGAACTTTTCAATTTCTCAATTGCAATATCCGCATCGGTTTTAAGTCGAGTCTTGAACGCTTCGGTTTCTCTCTGGAGCCATTCGCTAAGACTAGACTTCAGCAGCCACGCACCCGCCAAGCAAACAATTGCGGTCCCCCCGACCCCCACTATTGCCGTGCCCGCGACACTTAACCAGTCAAT